>Ga0102592_1000337_pt1 | contig 89476 bp, 90 predicted proteins | sample AraplaCol_mMF_r2_FD_76861 | JGI IMG/M metagenome (GOLD analysis project Ga0102592, IMG submission 76861) | Arabidopsis root microbial communities from North Carolina, USA - plate scrape MF_Col_mMF_r2 (SPADES assembly) (version 2) | ecosystem: Host-associated > Plants > Roots > Endosphere...
TGCATCTCCGGCTGCGGCCACCGCTGCAATGCGTCGCGTCCGGCCTCCGTCAGACCGTAGACGCCTCTGTCGAGCCGTTCGAACCAGCCATAGACATTGGACAGCAGGATCTTGCCGGCCTCCGGCACGCCGGATCGGATGTCACGTACGCGCAACGGACCTGATGCCAGTGCTGCTGCGCAGCCAAGCGCCTGCTGGCGATATGCCGTCATGACCGGCGCGCGCGTGCTGCCGCCAAGCGCCGGATCTCCGCGCCGTTTCTGGTGCTCGCGCATCAGCCTCGAGCGTCGCTTCGGATTGGTCCGCGGCATCGGTGACACGGAGCCGACAATGACGCTGACGTCGCCGGTGTCCGAAATCCCGAGCATGCCGATGCCAAGCCGCCGGCAAAGGTCGCGGTAGCGTTTGTCTGCTTCCCGGCCTTTGCCCTTGGCTGAAATTCGCGCCGCGATCCAGACTTCGTCAGATACGGCCGCGCGATCGACGGCCTGCAGAATGAGCTCCAGATTGAAGCTCATCTTCAGCTCGCAGACGACGACAACAGGCGGATCGTCATCGCTCAGGCCGACGAGATCGCAGCCGGCGACTTCGCCCTTGACGACATAACCTGCCTTTTCGAGAAAGCCTTTCACGGGCAGATAAAGCGAAGTTTCCATGGGCCTGCAGATCGAAGAAGAGAATCGTTCCATAATCTACATCGATCCGCTGATACGGGACACCGCATCGATTGCCATGAGCCGGATTGCCTGGGATAGCGTGGATGGGCATTATCGCATCCCTTCCAAGGTTGACGGAAAACCCTCAAGACGCTAGCACGCTCGAAGCGTATTCCGGGGGTAATTCAATATGGATATTTTCACAGCGGCCGGTTTGACGGCTCTGCTGCAGGTCATTGCTATCGACCTTGTTCTCGCCGGCGACAATGCCGTCGTCATCGGCCTTGCTGCTGCCGGCCTGGAAGCCACGCAGCGTCGCAAGGCAATCATTGTCGGCATTCTGGCGGCAACGGTGCTCCGCATCCTGTTCGCATCCGTGGCCGTCTATCTGCTGGCAATCGTCGGATTGCTGCTCGCCGGCGGCCTGTTGCTGCTCTGGGTCTGCTGGAAGATGTGGCGTGAGCTGCGTGCCGGCCATGGTGAAGAACATGCGGCCGAGGCTGGCGCAGCTGCGCCGAGGAAGACCTTCTTTCAGGCTGCGACACAGATCGTCATCGCCGACGTTTCCATGTCGCTGGACAATGTTCTTGCCGTTGCCGGCGCCGCTCGCGAACATCCGAGCGTGCTGGTGCTGGGCCTCGGTCTTTCCATTGCGCTAATGGGCATCGCCGCGAACTTTATCGCCCGCCTGCTCAACAAACATCGCTGGATCGCCTATGTCGGCCTGCTGATCATTCTCTATGTTGCACTCGACATGATCCATCGCGGATATCTCGAAGTCGCGCCTTTTATCGGCGCCTAGAGCTCGACTTCGAAGCTCATCTGATCGAACGCCGGCACCACATGGTCCGGCGTTTCAGCCATAACCACGTCATAATCGAGCGGCGTATGCATATGCGTCAGGATTGCCCGTTTCGGCCTTAGCCGCTCGATCCAGTCCAGCGACTGTTCCAGTGAGAGATGGCTGGGGTGGTAGGCATATTGCAGGGCATCGATGATCAGCATGTCGAGGTTTTGCAGCTTCTCCACCGTTTGTGGCGGAAAATCGCTGACGTCGCTGCAATAAGCCACATTCCCGATGCGGAAGCCGAGCGAATGGATATCGCCATGCTGTTGCAGATGCGGCATGAAGGCGATCGTTCCGCCCGGCCCATGGATTTCAACGGGCTTTTCCAGATCCTCGATCACGATTGGCAGCACGATCGGCGGATAATTGCTGCCCGGCGGCGTTTCCAGGCAGTAGCCGAATGCTTCCCGCAACCTGCCCATGGTGAACTGGTCGGCAAAGATCGGCACGCGGCGGCGGGTATTGTGGAAATAGCCGCGCAGATCGTCGATGCCGTGAATATGGTCGGCATGCGGATGCGTGTAGAGGACAGCGTCCACATGATCGACCCCTGCCCTGATCATCTGCTCGCGAAAATCCGGACCTGTGTCGATAACGACAGTCGTTGCCGCGCCACTGGCCGAAAACTGCTGAACCATAAAGGCTGCGCGTGTTCTCTTATTCTTCGGATTGTTGGGGTTGCAGGCACCCCAGTCACCGGTAATGCGCGGCACACCGGGCGACGACGAACAGCCGAGAATGGTGAACCGCAGCCGCCGTATCACGCCGCTAGATCCTCGGCATCTTTGAAAACAAGCGGAAAGCGTTGTCAGTCGTGAACCGTGCGACTTCCTCGTAGGGAAGGCCGATCGTATCGGCCAGTACCTCGGCCGTATTCACGACGTATGACGGCTCGTTGCGCTTGCCGCGCCAGCGCTTGGGCGCCAGATACGGCGCATCGGTTTCGACAAGCAGCCGGTCGTGCGGAATGGTCTTTGCGATCTCGCGCAGCTCTTCGGATTTCGGAAAGGTCAGGATGCCCGAGAAGGAGATATAGCCGCCGAGCTCGACGCCAGTCTTTGCAAGCTCCGGACCGGCCGAGAAGCAATGCAGGATGAAGGGGAAGGCGCCCTTCCCTGTCTCCTCGGTCAGGATCGCCGCCATGTCTGCATCGGCGCTGCGGCTATGGATGACGAGCGGAAGCTGTGTTTCCCGGGCAGCGGCAATATGGCGGCGAAAACCGGTCTGCTGGTCCTCCGGCTTCTGCGTGTCATAGAAATAGTCGAGGCCAGCCTCGCCGATCGCGACGACCTTCGGATGTTCATTGGCGAGCCGAACGAGATCTTCCGTCTGGATATCCAGTTCGTCGCCCGCATTGTTGGGATGCGTGCCGACCGAACAGAAGACGGAAGGATATTTCTCGGTGATGGCGAGCAGTCCGTCGAGCTTGCGCACGCGGGTGCAGATCGTCACCATCTGCGCCACACCGGCCCCATGGGCACGTGAAACGATCTCGTCGCGCTCCGCATCGAAATCGGCAAAGTCCAGATGGCAATGCGTATCGACCAGCACGGCTTTAAGCCTCCGGAGCCACGTAGCGCGGGAAGACCGGCGTCGGCGCCTCGATCGGTGTTCCTGGCACGAGACGGCCCGTTTCGCCAAGGCTCGTGAAATCGCGCTTGTCGGCCGGAGCAGCCACGAGGTCGAGCAGCTTGCCGGCCGATTCCGGCACGAAGGGCTGCAGCAGGATCGCGATCTGGCGCACCACTTCGGCGGTCACGTAGAGCACCGTACCCATGCGCACCGGATCGGTCTTCTTGAGCGCCCAAGGCTGCTGACCGGCGAAGTAGCGGTCGGTTTCCGAGACGACGGCAATGATAGAGGCCAACGCGCGGTGAATGAGCTGCTTGCCCATGTCTTCGCTTGTCGAGGCATGCAGCGCATCGGCCTGGGCCAGCATTGCCTTGTCCTCATCTGTCAGCGGTCCGCATTCCGGGATCTTGCCGTCGCAATTCTTGAAGATCATCGACAGCGAACGGCTGGCAAGATTGCCGATGCCATTGGCAAGATCGGAATTGATACGCGTGCCGATCGCCTCTTCGCTGTAGCTGCCGTCCTGTCCAAAGGAGACTTCGCGCAGGAAGAAGTAGCGCACCTGGTCAAGACCGAAATGGTTCACCAGATTGACCGGATCGACGACGTTGCCGAGCGACTTCGACATCTTCTCGCCCTTGTTGAGCAGGAAGCCGTGGGCGAAGACGCGCTTCGGCAGCGGCAGCTTCGCCGACATCAGGAAGGCCGGCCAGTACACGGCATGGAAACGGATGATGTCCTTGCCGATGATATGCACGTCGGCCGGCCAGTATTTCGCCCGCGGTCCGTTGCGGTCTTCAATATAGCCTGTAGCAGTGATGTAGTTCGTCAGCGCGTCGACCCAGACATACATGACATGGGCCGGATCGTTCGGTACCTTGATACCCCAGTCGAAGGTCGTGCGTGAAATCGACAGATCCTTGAGGCCTGACTTGACGAAGGAGATCACCTCGTTGCGGCGCTCGGCCGGACCGATGAAATCGGGGTTCTCCTCATAGTGCTTCAGCAGCCGGTCCTGATATTCGGAGAGCTTGAAGAAGTAGCTTGCCTCTTCCACCCATTCGACTGGCGTGCCTTGCGGCCCGTAGCGCACGCCGTCGGCGCGCAACTCGGTTTCGTTTTCCTGGTAATAGGCTTCGTCGCGCACCGAGTACCAGCCGGCGTAGGAATCCTTGTAGACATCGCCGTTGTCGGCCATCAGGTTCCAGATGTTGCGCGAAGTCTCGTGGTGACGCTCCTGTGTGGTGCGGATGAAGTCGTCGTTCGAAGCATTGAGCAGCTTCGCCATCGCCTGGAATTCACCGGAATTGCGGTCTGCAAGCGCCTGCGCAGTGATGCCTTCGGCGCGCGCCGTCTGCTGCATCTTCTGGCCGTGTTCGTCAGTCCCCGTCAGGAAGAAGACATCCTTGCCGTCGAGGCGCTGGTAGCGCGCCATGGCATCGGTCGCAATCAGCTCGTAGGCATGGCCGATATGCGGCTTGCCGTTGGGATAGGAGATCGCGGTCGTGATGTAGAAGGGGGTCTTGTCTGTCATGGCGGCCAATTCCGGCTTACTCTATAAATCGTCCGCCGCTCTTAGCGCATGTCTCGCACAAGCGAAACATCAAGTTTGGCGGCCGCCTACGATTTCACGGACGTTCGGTCGTGAACTTGACTCACGTTCGGGCGCCATCTACCCCTTGTCCGGCAACGGGGTGGGACAGACGCGAAGTGCCATTTTTCATTGATCGGAACAGTCGCGGCCGCGCGCCTTCGGAGGCGCATATTTGACGTTCGAGCCTCTCTATTCCCTGTCCGGTCTCATGGTGGGAGCATTGGTCGGGATCACCGGCGTCGGCGGCGGTTCGCTGATGACGCCGCTGCTCGTGCTCCTTTTCGGTGTCCACCCGGCAACCGCCGTCGGGACCGACCTTCTCTATGCAGCAATCACCAAGACGGCCGGCACGGCTGTTCACGGCATGCATGGACGCGTCAACTGGAAGATCGTCGGCAGTCTCGCGGCCGGCAGCGTGCCCGCCGCGCTGTCGATGCTCTGGCTCATGGCCGGCGTCGACCGTAAAAGCATTGGCGTCACGAATACCATCACCACCGCGCTCGGCTGGCTGCTGGTCATGACCGCAATCATGCTGATTTTCCGCAGTCAGATACTTGAATTCGCTCGTCGTGCCATCGGTGAGCGCATGCCGCCGAAGCCGGCAAGCATCGTCGCCTTCACCGTCGTTCTGGGCTTCGTGCTCGGTGTGCTCGTCACGCTGACATCGGTCGGCGCCGGCGCTCTGGGCGTGACGATCCTGCTGATCCTCTACCCCAGGCTCGACGTGCGTGAGATCGTCGGTTCGGATATCGTCCACGCCGTGCCGCTCACCCTGATCGGCGGTATGGGATACTGGTTCATCGGCGAGATCGACTGGGCAATGCTCCTTGCCCTGCTCGTCGGTTCCATTCCCGGCATCATCCTCGGCAGCCTGCTTGCGCCCAAACTGCACGAACGCACCATCCGCATTGTGCTCGCCATTACGTTGGCGATTGTCGCCTGGAAGCTGTTGACGGGCTGACCGGAGGAATTCCTGCAAACTGTGCGGCGGTTTCGCGTCCGCAAATGCTTAAAAACAAAGACGCTTCAGGCGCGCGGTTGCTTGATTTCGGAAAGCACTTCCATGATCGTCTGCTTGCGATCGAGATTGTAAGCGCCGGAGATGGTCAGTTTCTCCGTGATTTCGGAATAGAGCCGCGCAAGGCGGTCGGCCGCCGCGATTTGTCCCTCGCCGGCAGCAAGGCGCGCGCGGTTCATCACGTCATCGCCGACATGGCTGACGAAGAAATCGAAGATCGTCTCGGCCTCCCTGCCGGAAAGTGCATCCGCAAGCCGATGCATGGCCTTGCGTGCCGCAGGTCCCTCGGAGGACAGAACCTCGTTATAGGCCTGGATGATCTCGCCGCCGCCATAGTTCAGCAGTTTCAGAGCCTCACCGACACTGCCCTTTGCGGCAGAGAGCAGTGCCTGCCCCTCCCCCTCGATGCCGAGATGGGCTAGGGCTGAAACAAGGGCGCGATCGTCGAGCGGCGCAAGCTTCAGCGGCAGGCAGCGCGAGCGGATCGTCGGCAGCAACTTGCCCGGCGCATGTGAAAGAACGAGGAACATTGCGCGCTTCGGCGGCTCCTCGAGGATCTTCAGAATGGCGTTTGCCGCATTCCGGTTCATGTCGTCGGCGGGATCGATGATGACGATACGCCAGTTGCCCGTGCCTGAGGTTTGCGAGAAGAATTTGCCGGCCCGGCGCACTTCGTCGATGGTGATTGCCGATTTCACCTTGCCGGTCTTCTCGTCGACAGGGCGGGAAAGATGCAGGAGATTGTGTGAGGCTCCCGAGGCGATCTGTCGGCTGACGGCCGAGGCTGGATCTGGATCGGCAATGCGCTCCGGTGCGGCCGCGGGATCGGGATGCGACAGAACGTGATTGGCGAAGCGGAAGGCCAGCGTCGCCTTGCCGATGCCCTCCGGCCCCTCGATCAGGATTGCATGATGTCCTTTGCCTGAGCGGTAGAATTGCGCCAGGAAATCCTCTGCCTCTTCATGGCCGAAGAGCTTCGTATTCTCGGCCGGCCATATGGCGCCGTCGAGCAGACCGGGCCTCTCCTCACTCATGATGGGCCGCTTCCGGCATCCGAACTTCGGCTGATGGTTTCAGCAATTGCCTGACGATGGTAACAATCTCCGTGGCGATCGCCTCTTCCGTCTGCGTGGCATTGACGACATGGCAGCGTTCAGGCTCGCGCGCGGCGATGTCCAGATAGGCCTCGCGGCGCTTCTCGTGCGTTTCGAGCGTTTCCTTCTCGAACCGGTCGGGACCGTCGGCATTTCGCTTGCTGACGCGCTCCAATCCCTGCTTGGCCGGAATATCAAGGATCAGCGTACAGTCGGGCATCACGCCGTTGATGGCGATGCGCTGCAGCGTCTCGATGAAATCAGGTTCCAGATTGCCGGTGACGCCTTGATAGACGCGCGAGGAATCCATGAAGCGGTCGCAGAGCACGATCTTGCCTGTGTAGAGCGCCGGGCGGATGATCTCTTCCACATGATCATTGCGGGCGGCCGCAAAAAGGATCGCCTCCATGCGGGTGCCGAAGGCTTCCGCAGCGCCTGAAAGCAGCACATGGCGCACCGCTTCGGCGCCTGGCGAACCGCCCGGTTCCCTGGTCAGCAGCACGTCATGGCCATCGGCCTTCAATGCCTCGGCAAGTCGGCGGATCTGCGTGGACTTGCCCGCGCCCTCTCCGCCTTCAAACGTAACGAACAAACCCTTACCGGATGACAATGATACTTTCCCGCATTCTGAGCGCCGTGCTCTTTCTCTATCTATCCGAAGATAGTGCGCAGCGAAACCTTTTGCCGCGGCGACATATTCGCCTTTCCCGGCAAATTACGGCTATCTGCGCCCGAAAAGAAGCGTCAGCTCTGCTCGGACTTGTCCCATAGCCAGGAGAAGAACAGCGATTCGCCAAGCTCGAGCAGCGCATCGATCGCTCGGCTGCTGAGCGAGCCCACCTCCACGGATTGCACCGTATAGAGCGGCACTTCTCGCAGCATCCTGTTGCCGGAAACGATCCGCAGCGTGCCGACTTCCGTATCCGCCTTGACTGGCGCCATCAGTGGCCAGTGATAGACGATGCGAGCGGCAAGCCGGTCCGGATTGTTGATCGGAATGTAAACGCTGACCGGCGCCTTGGCGACGAGATCAACTGTCCGCGCCGTGCCGCCATAGACACTTGCCGCTCCGATGACTTCCGTGTCTGCAAAGACCTGACGGCTCTCGAAGGCTGTCAGCCCCCATTCCAGCACCCGCTTGGCTTCTTCCGTGCGCTCCTTGTCGGAGGCGATGCCGGCAAGCGCCACGAAGAGCCGCCGTCCGTTGCGCTGCACGGAGGCGACGATCGAATAGCCCTCGCCTTCCGTGAAGCCGGTCGCGAGACCGTCCGCTCCGAGATCCATGCCCAGCAGTGGATTGCGGTTGCGCTGGAAGATCTTGTTCCACTCGAAATCTGGCTGGGCGAAATAGGAATAGAGATTGGGATAGGATGTCTGCAGATTGGTGGCGAGCGTCACCAGTTCCCTGGCCGTCACCTTGCTCTTGCCATCCGGGATTCCGGTTGAATTGCCGAAGACGGCCTTGTCCATGCCGAGATCGCGTGCGCGACGCGTCATCGATGCCGCAAACTGGTCTTCGCTGCCGCCCATGCCCTCGGCAAGGATGATGCAGCCATCATTGGCGCCCTGGATCGCCACACCCTTGATCAGATCCTCGACACGAACCCTCGATTTCAGCGCCGCAAACATCGTGGCGGCACGCGAAGGCGCGCCGCCCGTGCGCCAGGCGTATTCGGAGACGGGATATTCGGTATCGAGTGAAATCTGCCCCTTGCTGACGGCATCGAAAACGAGATCCATCGTCATCAGCTTCGCAAGCGCGGCGGGTGCGAAAACCTGGTTCTCGTTCTTGGCGAGAAGCACCGTGCCGGTCGACGCCTCGATCATATAGGCCTGCGCGGCCTTGGTGACGAAACCGGCCTCGGTTCCCTCTGCCGCAACGGCAGCAGAAGCAGGCAAAAGCAGGCATGCAAGAAGGCGAAGCAATGGCTTCAACATCGCAATTCCCATTGATGGTGCGGGTTGACTAAGGAGGGTAAAGCGAGCCGGAAGCCGATGCAATTACACTTTATCGTTGGGCTTTATCGCGCCTTTGCGCTGCCGCCATTCTGGCGCTTGAAGGAGGCGAGAATGGATTCCTGCGTCAGACCGTCATTTCGCACCATCACGGCATCGAATGCGAGCGGAACCTTCACGGTGATCGCATCCTGATAGTTCATCGCAAGCGACGCGCCCTTCGACCAGCCGTTCGGGCGTTCAAGGGGAATGGGTCCGATTTCCGGCAGGACCACGGCCTGTTCCATCGCCTGCGCGCCATTGGCGAAAGCCGGGGGCGGCTGCAGGAAATGGCCGCCTGCCGGCGCCCGCATCGGCACGGGGGCCTGAGCCGGAGCCGCATTGTATTTGGCACTCGGCGAGTTGCCCGCATAGGCAGCGGACGAGAATGGCACCGGTACGCTGTCAGGCGAAGGGTCGGAATAGCCGCCGAGGCTCTGCAACTGGTCGCCGGTGATCTTCTTGCTGTTGGAGGCAACCATCACGCCGCTCGCGATCTGCCCACCGCCCGGATAGATGCCCGGAAGACGGCTGCCCTTCGGAACATAGGAAGCCATCAGATACGGCATATCATGACCGTCGAGCGGCGCCTTGCCGACATACTGAACCCGAACGTTGCCCGTACCGCTGTGCTGCAGGTCGAGCATGGAGGCGGTCTTGTTCGAAAGGTCGATGATGCGACCTTCGTGATAGGGGCCACGGTCGTTCACGCGGACGATCACGGACGAACCGGTTTCAACGTTCGTTACACGTGCATAGCTCGGCAGCGGAAAGGTCGGATGCGCAGCGGAAAGATGCATCTGGTCATAGACTTCGCCGTTCGCAGTCAGGCGGCCGTGGAAGGCAGAGCCGTACCAGGAAGCGATGCCCACCTTGTTATAGGAGTAGTCCTCCCTCGGGTAATACATCTTGCCCTTAACCACATAGGGATCGCCCACCATGTAGCGGCCACCGCCTTTGGGGATATTGTTGCCGTTGGCAACACGCGGGCTGGCTTTGACGCCATACTCGCTTTCGGAGAAATATTCCTTGCCGTGGGATTTCTTCTTGGGAACCGCCTGCGTTGTGCCGCAAGCCGCCACCGTTGCGCACACCGCCGACAATGCCAGCCACCGTGCCGCCGTTGCGAAAGACGCCGCCCCGTAATTCAGTTTCATATGCCCCACGCCACCAAAGACCGTTATGGTTAAGGAACTCACTCGTGAATGAGTTGGAGTGCCTTATTCCGTGCCTTCCTAACGAGACTTTAATCTTGTGGATATCATGGCGAATTTGCGAACGATTTCGGCACGATAGCGATAATTCTAATGATTATGGTTAATATTTGGTTGATTTTAATCTGTGCGGGAATGAAATCGCGCATGTATTTCCGCATGTTGAACCGTTTCGGATCGTGACAGTACCTTTTGGCAACCACGATTGTCCTGCCCCGCAGCAGGACACATTATGGCAGTTTATCTGTCCGAACTGTCAGAGCACATTGACGCTGAAGTCCGAACCGCTATAAAGCCAGCCAAACCGCGATTTGGCCGTCAGCGGGACGAGTCCTTGTCAAAACGAGGGCCCGTCAGCAAGGACGGACCGGATCAACTGGATGGAAGAGTGTCCGAGTGGTTTAAGGAACCGGTCTTGAAAACCGGCGTGCGGGAAACCGTACCGTGGGTTCGAATCCCACCTCTTCCGCCATCCGTTAATGAACTCATTAGCTGTTTCTCCTCCTGCCGCCGAGTTCCTCATCGCTTGTTCCGGCGAAGACGACCCGGGCTAGGCGCCTCAAATCGTATTTCATCATCCTCTTGATTTTGGGATAGGTTCGCCCGAACGATATCTGAAAGCTGGATTGCGTTGTCCGGGCTCCCAAAACGGCGAGTTCAGTAACGCGGTTGGAGGATGGAGGGGAATTGCATGGCGGAGGTACTGGACCTCGACTGCGTCGTCGTGGGCGGAGGAGTCGTGGGGCTTGCGGTCGCGCGCGAACTTGCAATGTCCGGCCGCGATGTGGTTCTTCTTGAGGCGGAGCCGATAACCGGCAGCATTACCTCCGCCCGCAACAGCGAGGTCATTCATGCCGGGCTCTACTATGCCACCGGCAGCTTGAAGGCTGAACTCTGCGTTGCCGGAAAACATCGGCTTTACGACTATTGCCGGGAGAGAAATATCCCCCACAGGGCCTGCGGCAAACTCGTTGTCGCGGCGAGTGAGGAAGAAGTTGGATATCTTGAAAAGCTTTCGAGGCAGGCTGCCGCCAATGGCGTCGAAGACTGCTATCTGATCGATGCTGCGGAGCTTGCCCGCAGGCAAGCACAGATCAGGGGCTTCGCCGCACTTGTCTCGCCGTCAACCGGCATTATCGACAGCCATAACCTCATGCAGGCCTACATCACGGATATAGAGGCGAATGGCGGAGCCGTTATCTGCAATTCTCCAGTCATCGACGGTGAGTTCACTGCCGACAAGGTTCGCCTCGCAGTCGGCGGCCGCGACCCCGTAGAGATCGAAACACGCCTGATGGTCAATGCGGCTGGCCTGAACGCCTGGGCCTTGTCAGAAAGCCTGGCCGGCCTGGACGCCGGCACGATCCCTCCGCGTCACTACGCCAAGGGATGTTATTTCGCTCTGTCCGGCGGTGCGCCCGCAACGCAGCTGATCTACCCCGTCCCTGAGCCTGGCGGCCTGGGAGTGCATCTGACACTCGACCTTGCTGGCCAGGCACGTTTCGGTCCTGATGTCGAGTGGATCGAGACGATTGACTATGACGTCGATCCGCGCCGCGCAGACAAATTCTATTCCGCAATCCGCCGCTATTGGCCCAATCTGGCGGATGGCGCGCTGCAGCCCGCCTATTCGGGTATCCGTCCGAAAATCGCCGGACCGGCTGTGGGCGGCAGTGGTGACTTTGTGATCCAGGGGCCGGAGCAAACCGGTCACCCTGCCTATGTGGCACTCTACGGAATTGAAAGCCCCGGCCTGACCGCCTCGCTCGCCATCGGACAGAGGGTGGCAAGACTTGCCGGATAGACAGTCTTCTGTCATCCGCCGGCTTTGATCGAGCGAGAGCCGTAGAGATCCTATCGACCAAAGTCTCTTCTCTGATAATGCAAATTGAGAGTGCTCCAGTTCCAGATGATCTAATATTAGGTGTATTGCATGTAATGACGTGGCAATTTTACTTAAATTTCATGCTTAACTACTTATTAATGAGCGGCTTGCGCAGTTGAGGCGATAAACTATGCTTGCTCCCAATAAAGGGAGGATATGATGTTCAATAAGAGCTTGCTGATGCCGGCTGGCTTTGCCGCATTGGCCTTTTCCGGCCTGATGTTTCAGATCGCGACACACGCACTCTCGACGCCGGTGACGGTGCTTCATCCCTGATGCCGGCAAGCCGCTGCCGCGACGGAACTTATTTCGATTGTGCGCGTTTTATCTCACGTTTTGCCTAGGAGGGAGATCACTATGGAAAACGAAGGTGTGGGTTGGATTGCAGCCATCATCATCGGCGGCTTCGCCGGATGGCTGGCGGAGAAATTCATGAACAGCAACATGGGCGTGTTCATGAACATATTGCTCGGCATCATCGGCGCGATTGTCGCCAATTGGATCCTCGGTATCCTTCATATCCAGCCGTTGACCGGCTGGCTCGGATACCTGGTCACGGGTTTTGTCGGGGCATGCATCCTGATCGCGCTCGGGCGCCTCGTCCGCCGCTGACCTGACACGGAAAGATCGCTGGAAAGATTGAAAAGCCGGACGTCCTGCGTCCGGCTTTTTTCATTATCGGCGGCTGAGGAGACCGAAGAGATAGGCGACGCCTGCCGTGATGGCAATCGCGGTCAAGGGCTCTTCACGCACCTTGTCGCGGACGCGCTCGGTCATGACAGAGGCTTCGTCGGCCACTGCGGTCTTTGCGCCCTGCCCGAGCGCGATCACGCTCTCCGAAAGGCGGGCCAGATCCTCGCGCAACGCAGCAACCTGCGCGGACAGATCTTCGGCGGCAACTTCAGCCTTGACGCGCGCAGCGGTGGATTCGGCGGAAGCGGTTTTCAATTCGGCCATGGTCTGCTCCTGTTTGATGGAATGCCGCTTCAACGACATGAAGACTGGAAAGGTTCCGCAATGTAGCATCTTTTGTCGCTCGCGGCGGGTCAGCGAGAGCGTGTGCAAGCCTCGCAAGCTTTTCGTGCGACAAGCCTTCATTTCCTCGCAGCTTTGTTTTATGGAACGACGAATGTCTGCCCTTCCGGGGCCAATGATAATGCGAGGTTTGCGTTTCCATGTTCCATTTTCTGAGAAGAGCTGCTCAGACCTGGGTTGCCAAGCTGCTCCTGCTCCTCCTCGTCGCCTCCTTCGGCATCTGGGGAGTGTCGCGTGAGCTGATAAGCGGCGGCAACAGCACGACGGTGGTCACCGTCGGCGACCAGCATGTGGACGTCAACGAATTCCGCCTCGCCTATCAGCGTCAGATTGCGTCTCTGAGCCAGCAGTTCGGCATGCGGCTCACACCCGAACAGGCGCGCGCTTTCGGCGTTGAACAGCAGGTCCTCGCCCAGCTCGTTGCCGGCGCCTCGCTCGATCAGCTTGCCGATGACATGGGGCTCGGTCTTTCCGAAGACCGTCTTGCACAGCTGATCGGTGACGATCCGGCTTTCAAGGCAGTCAACGGCCAGTTCGACCGCTCGCTCTTCACCTCGCGTCTGCGCAATGCCGGCATTCGGGAAGACGACTATATCAAGGATCGCAGCAAGCAGGCTGTCCGCAGCCAGATCATCGAAGCCGTCGCCAATGGCTTCCAGGCGCCTGCGACGCTCGTCAACGCGCTGAAACTCTATGGCAGTGAGAGCCGCAGCGTCGATTACCTGCTGCTTACGAACGCCAATATCGAGCCGATCAAGGCGCCTGCCGATGACGTGCTCTCCAAATGGTTCGAAGATGCCAAGCAGCGCTACCGCGCACCGGAATACCGCAAGATCGCCTATCTGAAGCTTCAGCCGGATGATATCGCCGATCCCGCGACCGTCACCGACGACCAGATCAAGGAAGCCTTCGACAAGGCCAAGGCGGCTTATACGACGCCGGAAAGCCGCACGCTGGAACAGTTGACCTTTGCCAGCAAGGATCTCGCCAATGCGGCCGAGACCGCGCTGAAGACCGGTACGAGTTTCGATCAGCTCGTTACCGATCAGGGCAAGACTGCGGGCGACGTGCTGCTCGGAGAATTCACCAAGGACAAGGTTCCGGATCAGGCCGTTGCCGACGCCGCCTTCGCCGTCAAGACCGACGGCGGCACGACGCCTGTCGTCGACGGCACCTTTGGTCCTGTGATCCTGCGCGTGACCAACATCAAGCCGGAGACCACCAAGAGCTTCGACGAGGTCAAGGAAGAGCTCCGCAAGCAGCTTTCGGTCGCCAATGCTTCGCAGGAAGTGATCAACGTTCACGACCGTATCGAGGATATGCGCGCCGGCGGCACATCTCTTGAAGAGATCGCCAACCAGCTCAAGCTGAAGGCCGTCGTCATCGACGCCATCGACATGACGGGTGCCGACAAGGACGGCAATCCGGTCAAGGATATCCCTGCGCAGCAGCAGCTTCTGGCGGAAGCCTTCAAAACCGATGTCGGCGCCGATGCGGTTGCCATTTCCGTCGGCAATGACGGCTATGTCTGGTTTGATGTCCGCGACATCATGCCGGAGCGTGATCGCCCGCTTGCCGAAGTGCGCGACAAGGCCGTTCAGGACTGGACCGCCGAGCAGCAGAAGGCCGAGCTTGCCAAGAAGGCAGCCGAGTTGAAGGCCGAGGCGCAGAAGGGCACATCGCTTGCCGATATCGCCACGCCGCTCGGAATCGCCGTCGAAAGCAAGAGCGGCTTTACCCGCTCGACCGACGATCCGGTTCTCGGTCGCGCCGGCATCAACGCAGCCTTCTCGGGCCCTGTCGATACCGTGGCAGCAGCCGTTGGCGCCGATCCGAGCACTCAGATCCTGCTGAAGGTGACCGAGGTCAACGACCAACCGACGACCGATGCCCTTGAGAACCGCGACCAGCAGATCACCGCCATGGCAAATGCCGCCGGCGACGATATTCTGGATCAGATGGTCAACCTGTTGCAGAGCCAGTACGGCACGCAGGTCAACCAGAAACTCGCCGAACAGGCGACCGTCCGCTAGGGGGAAGCGACGCATGACCGATCTGAAGCCGCTTCTGGCCAAGGCAGCAAGCCGCGAGCCCCTGACCCGTGACGAGGCTCGCCAGGCCTTCGATATCCTGATGTCCGGCCAGGCAACGCCTTCGCAGATCGGCGGCTTCCTGATGGCGCTTCGCGTTCGCGGCGAGACGGTCGACGAGATCGTTGGCGCCGTCACCACGATGCGCTCCAAGATGCTACGGGTGGAAGCGCCTGCCGACTCGATCGATATTGTCGGCACAGGCGGTGATGCCAGCGGCACCTACAACATATCGACGCTGGCGGCGCTGATCGTCGCCGGCGCGGGCGTTCCGGTCGCCAAGCACGGAAACCGCGCGCTGAGCTCGAAATCCGGCGCCGCCGACAGCCTTGCGGCCCTTGGCGTCAATCTCGAGGTTACCCCGGAGATGATCACCCGCTGCATCGCAGAAGCCGGTGTCGGCTTCATGTTCGCGCAGCAGCATCATTCGGCCATGCGCCATGTCGGGCCGACGCGCGTCGAACTCGGCACGCGTACGATCTTCAACCTGCTCGGTCCCCTCTCCAATCCGGCCGGCGTCAAGCGCCAGCTTCTCGGCGTCTTCGCGCCGCAATGGGTGGTACCGCTTGCCGAAGTCATGCGCGACCTCGGCGCCGAGAGCGTGTGGGTCGTCCATGGCGACGGCCTCGATGAAATCACGACGACCGGCACGACCAGCGTTGCAGCGCTCGAAAACGGCAAGATCCGTACCTTCGAGCTTTCGCCTGCTGATTTCGGTGTGGCGCCTCGCGTGCTCGCCGAGATCAAGGGCGGCGACGGCACCGTCAATGCTGCAGCGCTGCGCGAGGTGCTCGGTGGCGCCAAGAACGCTTACCGCGATATTGCGCTCGCTAATGCCGCCGCGTCCCTCGTCATCGCGGGCAAGGCAGAGACGATCCGTGACGGCATGACGCTTGCAACGGAATCGCTCGATAGCGGCGCAACGGCATCTGCGCTCGATAAACTGATCGCCGTATCCAATGATATCGACTAGGATCGTCTCATGACCGATATCCTGAAGAAGATCGAAGCCTACAAGCGCGAGGAAATCGCTGCCGCCAAGGCAAGGACCTCGCTTGCCGATCTCAAGGCCATGCAGGCCGGGCAGTCCGCCCCGCGCGGTTTCCACAAGGCGCTCATCGCCAAGCGCGATGCCGGAGAATTCGGCCTGATCGCCGAGATCAAGAAGGCAAGCCCCTCCAAGGGGCTCATCCGTCCCGATTTCGATCCGCCTGCTCTCGCCAGGGCTTACGAAGCCGGTGGTGCTGCCTGCCTTTCCGTGCTGACCGATACGCCGAGCTTCCAGGGCGCACCGGAGTTTCTGACGGCAGCGCGCGCCGCCTGCGCCCTGCCCGCACTGCGCAAGGATTTCATGTTCGAGACCTATCAGGTCCATGAAGCCCGCGCCTGGGGTGCCGACTGCATCCTGCTCATCATGGCCTCGCTCAGCGATGAAGATGCCGAGCGCCTGCAGGACGAAGCCTTCTCGCTTGGCATGGATGTGCTGGTCGAAGTCCACGATGCGCCGGAAATGGAACGTGCGCTCAAGCTGTCTTCGCCGCTCGTCGGTATCAACAACCGCAACCTGCGCACCTTCGAAGTCGGCCTCACCGTCAGCGAGACGCTGGCTGCAATGGTTCCTGACGATCGTCTTCTTGTCGGCGAAAGCGGCATCTTCACCCATGAGGATTGCAAGCGTCTGCAGGCCGTCAGGATCAACACCTTCCTCGTCGGCGAAAGCCTGATGCGCAAGGATGACGTCGCGGCCGCCACACGCACGCTCCTGACAGGCGAAGCCGCAATCGCGGCCGAATGAGCATGAGCGGCGAGAAGCCAGGCCTCACCCATCTCGGTGCCTCCGGCGAGGCGCATATGGTCGATGTTTCCGACAAGGCCGAGACCGTGCGCATCGCCACTGCCGAAGGCTGTGTAAAAATGGCCCCGGAGACGCTTTCGCTCATCCTTCAAGGCAATGCCAAGAAGGGCGACGTCATTGGCACCGCTCGCCTTGCCGGCATCATGGCCGCCAAGCGGACGGCCGACCTCATTCCTCTCTGCCATCCGCTTATGCTGACAAAGGTCACGGTCGAGATCGAAGAAGATGCCGACCTGCCCGGCCTGCGGGTCACGGCCACTGCCAAGCTCACCGGCAAGACCGGTGTAGAGATGGAAGCGCTGACTGCCGTCTCCGTCGCGTGCCTGACGATCTACGACATGGCCAAGGCCGCGGACAAGGCGATGGAGATCGGCGGTGTCAGGTTGCTTGAAAAATCCGGCGGCAAATCCGGAGATTTCCGCCATCCGGAGGCAAGATGAACCTTCTGCCGGTCGCCGAGGCCCTAAGCCGCCTGCTGTCCAGTGCCGCGCCCGTCATGGCGTCCGAAACGCTGCCGCTCGCAGAGGCTGAGGGTCGCGTCCTGGCCGCCGATCTCAAGGCCGGTCTGACCCAGCCGCCATTCAATTCTTCAGCCATGGATGGCTATGCGCTGCGCCGTGAGGATGCGCCGGAGCCAGGCGCCGTTCTGAAGGTCATCGGCACATCGTCCGCCGGCCACGGCTTCGAAGGTAGCGTTGGTCCGGGCGAGGCTGTCAGGATCTTTACCGGCGCACCTGTACCGTCGGGTGCCGATAGCGTGTTGTTGCAGGAGGACGCGGAAAAGATCGAAGGCGGTATCAGAACCAATTTCCCAGTACGGCAGAACCAGCATGTTCGCCCGCGCGGTCAGGATTTCACTGAAGGCGAAGTGGTGTTGCCCGCCGGTACGATCCTCGATTTCTCGCGGCTGACGGTCGCGGCCGGCATGAACCGGCCCGATGTCGAGGTGTTGCGCCGTCCCCTCATCGCCATTCTTGCGACCGGCGACGAACTTCTGCCGCCCGGAAGCACGCCTGGTCCCTCACAGATCATCGCCTCCAACACCTTTGGCGTCGCTGCCCTTGCCCGCCGCGCCGGTGCCGACGTGCTCGATCTCGGCATCGTGCCTGATGACAAGGCGAAGATCACGGCAGCGATCGACAAGGCGCGCAATGCGAAAGTCGATGTGATCGTCACCCTCGGTGGCGCCTCGGTCGGCGATCATGATCTGGTGCAGGCGACATTGATCGAAGCCGGCATGGAGCTCGATTTCTGGCGCATCGCCATGCGCCCCGGCAAACCGCTGATGGTCGGCAGTTTCGGAAAGACCCATGTTCTCGGCTTGCCTGGCAACCCCGTCTCGAGCCTCGTCTGCTCGCTGCTATTTCTGGAGCCGCTGATCCGTAAGCTTGGCTCGCTGCCATCAGTTCCGCGCGAGACGATGGTGGAGGCCGCCGTCACGCTGCGCGCCAATGATCACCGTCAGGACTATGTGCGCGCCAAGCTCTCGAAATCCGCCGCTGGCGGCTGGCTTGTCGAACCTTTCGACAAGCAGGATTCATCGATGATGAAGACCTTCGCCCTTTCGGACTGCCTCATCATTCGTCCGCCGCATGCGCCGGAACTGCCGGCGGGAGCCACCTGCCCGGTCATGCTTCTGCGGCCAGATCTCCTCGCCTGACATTTCCTGAGGCGACCGCAAGCCAGAAGCAGAGCTGTGCCAGCACGCTTGCGCCGAGGATGACGGTCGCGGCGGCAAGTCCGGGGTCACCGCCTATCCCCGAAAGCGCGCTGCAGATAGCGCCGACGGCCATCTGCGTCGAGCCGTAGAGGCCGGAGGCCGAGCCGGTGACTTTCGGATTGACGCTGACGGCGAGCGTCAGCGCATTGGGCGAGGCCACGCCCGCGCCGATCGTATAGACCATGATCGCAGCCATCATCGGCAGAAGCGTCAGATGATGGCTCACGGCGAGGCCGAAGAAGACCAGTGCGGCAGCAATGCTGACGAGATTGGAAATCACCATCAGTCGCTTCATCGCAAACCGGCCGATCAGCCGCGTGGCGATCATGCTGCCGATCCAGTAGCCGAAGATCAACAGTGCAAGACAAATGCCGACCTCCGTTGCCGGGCGGCCAAGCTCGTTGATGACGATGAACGGGGCGGATGCCGTGAAGGCATACATGGAGGTCGTCGCACAGCCGCCGCCAACGGCATAGCCGACGAATGAGCGCGACGCGAGCAGCCCCAGATAGTCACGGCTCAGTGACTTCATGGAAGCCTCGGAGTTGCGGATGCCAGTTTCCGGCACCTTGCGCCATGTCAGCAGCAGATTGACGATGCCGAGCGCGCAGAGGGCCACGAAGATCGAACGCCAGCCGAGCGTAGAAGCAAGCGCGCCGCCGACGATGGGGGCAAGCCCCGGCCCGACCGTGACCATCAGGTTCATGATCGCAAGCCGCTTGGCCGTTTCATCGGGGCTGGAGGTGTCGCGTACGATGGCGCGGGCAATGACAAGCCCGGCGCAGCCACCGAAAGCCTGGAAGAGCCTGGCTGCGATCAGCGCATGCACGCCGGGCGAGACAAGTGCGGCGACGCCGGCGAGAGTATAGAGCACAAGTCCGCTCATCAGCACCGGCCGGCGTCCGTAGCGATCCGAAAGCGGACCATAAACGAGCTGACCGACGGCAAGGCCGAAAATGTAGAGACTGACGGTCAGTTGCATCTCGCCGATCGAGGCACCGAGATCCGTGGCCGCTGCCGGAAGCGCAGGCACGAAAATATGCATGGCCAGAGTGCCACTGAAGGTGATGAGCCCGAGCAGCCAGACCGGTATGTGACGCTTTGCGCCAAGTGGTCGCGCTTCGCTCATCGGGCCTGGATGCGTATTCACTGTTCTGGTTCCTCGAGCTGCCGGGCAAGCACGTCGCTGATGTGATCGAGCACGCGCCACGTGGTTTCGATGTCCTCGCGCGGCACCAAGGCAAGCGCCTCCTCGCGGATGCCCTGCGCCACGCGTTCGACCGCCTCCACGGTCCTCCTGCCCTCTTCCGTCAGCAGGATTTCCTTTGCACGCCTGTCTTCACCTTCGCGTCGCTCGACCAGTCCCGCCTTCTCCAGATTATCGATCAGGCGTACGACGGAGGAATTGTCGAGTGAGAGCGAGGCGGCCAGTTCCTTCTGGTGCATCGGCGTCGGCGAGCGGGCGATACGCAGCAGCGGCAGCCATGTCGCTTCCGTCAGCCCGAAAGGCTGCAAACGCAGATTGGCGACACGCCGCCAGTAGCGAGCGGTCTGGGAGATGAGGCTCCCGAATGAGGTTGTGATCTTGTCGTCGGTCATGTCAATATCGATGGGATAGCAATAAATGACATGTCATCTATTGTGGCGCAAGACGAAAGTGTGATTGGTGCGTCGTTTCAAGCGATGAACTTTTCTCGGTTCACTTCAGTCGGAAAACAGCGCTGTCGGCGGTCGAGAGGCTCTGGGCTCCGCCAAAATCCGGCACCGCATAGTTTGCAAGCCGCAGCAGTGAGTTCGTGGGAAGGGGCGCCCTGCCGGGATCGCCGACGAGCACATCGAGACCGGCCATGCGGCAGCGTTCGAGAAACGGCAGGACACGCTCCGCCAACGCCTCGTCATAGAAGATATCACCGGCCAGCATTACCTCGGCAGCAGGCGGAGCATCTCCCATGATGTCGCCGAGTTGCGTCTCGATCATCACACCATTCGCTGCAGCGTTCAGCAGCGTAGCAGCAATCGCCTTGTCATCTATATCAACGGCCAGCGCATGTGCTGCACCGCATTTCATTGCCGCTATGGCGACAAGACCGGAGCCTGTGCCGAGATCGATGATGCGTTTGCCGGCAACCGTTTCGGGATAGTCGAAGAGATAGCGCGCAAGCACGGCGCCACCTGCCCAGGGATAGGCCCAGTAGGGCGGCATCAGATCGGAATCATCAGCCATTGCAAGCCGATAGAGGCCGCTCCTCGGTGTCGCCGTATGCAGCCTGACCCTAGGTATGGAAGGCACTTCCGAAAGCGGCAGGTTCGCCTTGATGAAGGCCGTCAGGTCGAGACGATCATCTGTGGACGCCGGTCTCATCTGCTATCGATTGCCTCGTTGCGACAGGCCTTCAGGCCATCCCGGACGGCATAATACCTCGCTGGACCTTTGTATAGTTATGGAAGCCCGCGCCCCCGCGTAATTTCCACCCGCGATCCCCCAGGGTTCGCCGCTATTTCCCAAAGCTGGAGGAACTTATGCAACCGATCACCAGACGCTCATTCTCGGCCGCTCTCGTTGCAGGGGCCGCACTCAGCATGTTTCCGGCTGCCAGCCGGGCCGCCACCGTCGCCAAGGCAAAGAATGTCGTGCTCGTCCATGGCGCTTATGCCGATGCATCCTGCTGGCTGGATGTCATCCCTCATCTGCAGGCCGCCGGTCTGAACGTGATGGCCGTTCAAAACCCCCTCACCTCTTTTGCCGACGACGTCGAAGCCACCAAGCGTATCCTGGCGCTGATGGAAGGTCCGACAGTGCTGGTCGGCCATTCCTATTCCGGCATGCTCGTCACCGAAGCTGGTGTCGATCCCAAGGTCACGGCACTCGTCTACATCGCCGCTCGCGCGCCGGATGCCGGCGAGGATTATACCGCGCTTGCCAAGCAATATCCGACGCCGCCGGCCAGTGCCGGCCTTGTTCACAATGGCGGTTACGCCCAGTTGAGCGAGGAAGCTTTCGTGAGAGACTTCGCCGGCGATCTGCCGGTTGCCCGCGCCAAGGCGCTCTATGCCGTGCAGGGCCGCATTTCGGATACGCTGTTCACTGCCAAGACGACGGTTGCCGCATGGCGCTCCAAGCCGTCTTGGTATGCCGTTTCGAAGAACGACCGCACCATCAATCCCGATCTCGAACGTTTCATGGCAAAACGCATGAATGCGACGACTGTGGAGCTCGACGCCAGCCACGTTTCGCTGATCTCGCAGCCGCGCGCCGTCGCCGATCTCATCCTCGCAGCAGCCGGTCAAGACGAACATATCTGAGGCCTTCGCTGCATGCCGGCCGCATTGCCTTACCAGTGCGGCCGGCGACTGCGTTAGCGGTCCTTTTTCTTGCCGAACTTGCCCTTGCCGCCTTCGAACTTGCCGCCTTCGAATTTCGGCTTCGGGCCTTTCTTCGTCCAGGGCTTGTCGTCCTGACGCTCGGCGCTGGCGGGCCTGTCCTTTCCGAACTTGCCCTTCGGCTTGTCGCCGCGGAAACGATCATCGCCACGATCCTCGAACGGCTTCTTGGCAAAGGGCTTGGCAGCCGGTTTGCTGAAATCGGGCATGCCGTTCAGCCTGACCACGCGGATACCGCGTTCCATCGTCTTGTTCGGGCCGAGCGCGCCGAGAAAGCCATCGGCGCTATCAGCAGCAATTTCCACAAAGGTCTCATCCGGCTGCATCTTGATCGCGCCGATCTCACGCTTCGTGAGATTGCCGTTGCGGCAGAGCATCGGGATCAGCCAGCGCGGCTCGGCATTCTGCTTGCGGCCAACGGAGACCGAGAACCAGACGCTCGGACCGAAGTCGTCGCGCGGTCCCTTCTGCGCCGGAGCAAATTCGCGTGCCTCGCCGTTGTCGCGGCGTTTGCGGGCGCGGTCGTCCTGCACCGAAACCTCGATCAGGTCTTCCGGCGCCGATTGATTGGCGCGGTAGAGGCGCACGAAAGCGGCGGCAAGCGTCTCGGCACCATGGCTGGCGATCAGCTTCTGTACGAGATCCTGTTCTTCATCCTGCGGCTTGTCGGCAAAGATCGGATCTGCGAGCAGCCGCTCGTCGTCGCGTTCGGTCACTTCTTCGACGGACGGCGGACGTGCCCAGGTGGCATTGATGCCGGCATTTTCCAGTAGTCGCTCTGCCTTGCGGCGAACGTTGAGCGGCACGATGAGCGCGCTGACGCCCTTGCGTCCCGCACGGCCCGTACGGCCGCTGCGATGCAGCAGCGTTTCCGGATTGGTCGGCAGGTCGGCATGTACGACGAGATCGAGGCCCGGCAAGTCGATGCCGCGTGCGGCGACATCGGTCGCGATGCAGACGCGCGCGCGTCCGTCGCGCATGGCCTGCAGCGCATGGCTGCGCTCGTTCTGGGTCAATTCGCCGGAGAGTGCCACAACATTGAAATTGCGGTTGTGGAACCGTGCCGTCAGGTGATTGACGGCCGCACGCGTCGAACAGAAGACGATCGCATTGCGCGCCTCGTAATAACGCAGCACGTTGATGATGGCGTTTTCACGGTCGCTTGGAGAAACGACGAGCGCGCGATAGTCGATATCGATATGCTGCTTCTCTTCCGCCTGCGTGCTGATGCGCACGGCATCGCGCTGATAGCTCTTGGCGAGCTTGGCGATCGCAGCTGGAACCGTTGCCGAGAACATCAGGGTACGGCGCTCATCGGGCGCCGCTTCGAGGATGAATTCCAGATCTTCGCGGAAGCCGAGATCGAGCATCTCGTCTGCCTCATCCAGCACGGCAGCCTTGAGCTCGCTCATGTCGAGCGCATGGCGGCGGATGTGGTCGCAGAGACGTCCCGGCGTGCCAACGACGATATGCGCACCGCGTTCCAGCGCACGGCGCTCGCTGCGGATATCCATGCCGCCGACGCAGCTGACGATCACGGCGCCTGCCATTTCGTAAAGCCATTCCAGCTCGCGCTTGACCTGCAGTGCCAGTTCGCGCGTCGGCGCGATCACGAGAGCAAGAGGTGCGGCGGCTGGCCCGAAACGCTCGGCGCCTTCAAGCAGCGTCGGCGCAAGCGCCAGGCCGAAGGCAACAGTCTTGCCCGAGCCGGTCTGGGCGGAAACGAGAGCGTCAGATTCTGCGAGCGCCGGATCGAGCATCGCCTTCTGGACGGGGGTAAGCTCTGTATAGCCGCGCTTCTGCAACGCCTTGGCGATCGCCGGAGAGACGCCGTTATAGTCAGTCATTTGTTCGATCTTTCGGAGCTGTCAGGCGCAGCGAGCGCCGTAGCCGGAAACGTCCGGCCGAAGAGTTGGGCCGTTCCTACTCGCTCCGGCTGCGAATGTCAAAGTGTCTCGCCGCGCCATGTGTAGATGGCGATGCCGCCGGAGCGGCCGCGAAGCTTCGTATCGAACGGTCCGGCCAACCGCCCCGTGTGCAAGGGAATGGCATCGGGACCGGCGGCGTCGAGCAGTCCGGCGCTGAGTGCAAGTTCCGCACCGCGGCTTGCCGCCACTTCCATCAGCCGCTGCGCGACATTGACGGTATCGCCGGTCGCGGTGATCTGCTGCCGGTCGCCGGTGCCCAGACGCGAAGCGACGATCGGGCCGCAATGGGCGCCGAGCTTGAAGCCTATCTTCCTGCGCCGAAGCTCCGGATGGCCTGCGAGGAAGAGGCGCGTGCGATCGGCAAGCCGTATGGCGCAGGCTGCGGCCCGCGCCGCATCGTCCGCCGCCGGTGCCGGCAATCCGAAGAGGATCATGGCGCCGTCACCCATGAAGCTGGTGATCGCGCCCCCGAGAAGCCGTACTTCCTCATCAATCAGTTCAAAGAAGCCGCTGAGGATCTCGCGCACCATGGCCGGTCCGACCGCTTCGCTGAGGCCGGTGAAGCCCGAGAGATCGATGAAGACGACGGAAGCGTTCTGCCGCACGGGCTCGGCCAGGAATGCCGGGTCGCGCGCCAGCCACTCCCCGAGGCCGGGCGCCTCGATGCGCTGCAGGCGCTCCGATTGATCGGCAAAATGCCGCGCACGGCGGCGGTCTCGCCAGAGTTCTGCGGCGCCGAAAATAATCGCAGGCGGGAGTGCAGCCGCAATCGGCAATGCAGCACTCAGCCAGTAACCGTTCGCGAAAGCGGCAAGGTTGAGCATCGCCCAGGCAATGACCGTGAGGCATATGATGATGAAGCCGAGAGCGCTACGGCGCCACGCGACCAGCGCGACCAGGAGAACAGGCAAGGCCGTCGCAATGCCGGCATCCGCCTGCCTTGTTCTGCTGTCGCGTACCATGCCATCGCCGGCTATCAGATGGGTGATTGCCGTCGACATGACTTCGACACCCGGCAGGATGGGATCGAACGGTGTGGGAAAGACATCGCCGCCGCCGGTGACTGTTGCGCCGATCACCACAACCTTGCCGGTGATGGCATCCGCCGGCAGCTTGCCATCGAGCGCATCGGCAGCGCTGAAGGTGCTGATGCTGCCCGCAGGACCATAGAACGTCAGCGGCAGGCGCTGGCCCGTATCCGTTGGAATGCGGTGAGCACCGAGCCGGATGCCATCGTTTTCGATCAAGGGTTCGGCCCCGAGCGCAATCGAGGCCGCGCGCAACGGAAAGGCCGCGTCCAGACGGTCGGCGGCGCGAGAAAACAGCGGGATGAAACGCGGTACGCCGCTCTGGTCCGTCGCGACATTGACGATGCCGATCGGCGCAGCCTCCGCGAAGCGCGGCTGCGGCAGCAGAAGCTGCTGTGCTTCGGGTACCGTTGCAAGCGGATCCTCGGCATTTGCCGTCACCGACTGGAGACTTTGTGGAAAGGTGGCGGCACCGGCGATGATGCTGGGGGCGGATTTGATCGCCGTTGCGAGCGCCGCATCCCCTTCCTCCGTGCCGGGATCGACGAGCAGTATATCGAGAGCCAGCGCCTTTGGTTTCAACGCCCCGATGGAGGTTACGAGCTGTGCAAGCGTATCCCGCTTGAGCGGATAGCCATGTGCCGCGGCGGTGCGGTCATCGATCGCGATAATGGAAACAATATCGGGCGGAGACCGGACACCGACGATCATGCTGCGCAGATCGACCAGCGTGGCTTCCACACGCTCGATCAGGCCGGAGTTCGACTGCTGCTGCAGATGGAAATAGCCGAGGGAAGCGCCCCACAGACCGGCGAGCAGCAGTGCGATCACTGTCGGAAGCCGGTGGTTCATGAGACCGCTTATTGACCGAGGCGTGAAAGAAGAGCCGCGACGCGGGGCGCCGGCCAGGTGCGAACGGTGAGCGCAGCCGTTCCGCGCGTCACGTCTACGCCCTCGCCCGGTCCAAGCACGACGGCTGCCCCTGCCGGACGGCGTACGCCGACGCGGCCGCGTGTGACCAGTACGGAGGTCGTGCCGCCTTTGACGTCGACGGCCCATTGGGTGCCGCGAACGGCCGCGATCGCCTGCGGCGTCACCACCTGGAAACCGCCGCGATGCTGGCTGCTGTCCACGTCGACAAGGGCAGCCTTGCTGCGCAATGACAGGGAATCCGGGCTGCCGTCGCGATTGCGATCGATGAGTGTGAACGATGCTCCGCGTTCGGCGGTTATATTGACGCCGCCAGGGCAGCGGAAGATCTGGTTGCCATTCGCCGCCCGCGAAATCGCGCAGCCGGCGGACTGGGCATAAGCTGCTCCCTGAGGCAGGAGCCCGATTGTCAGAACAGCGAAAAACAGGCTGAGGGAGATTGCTGGGATGGCTTTCATGATCCGCCTCTCATGACCGCCGGTACATCCTCGAAGGCGCCGGCCGATCGATACTAGCTGAATTCGCCGGTTTCCCTATGCAAAAATCGGGGGCCGTGCAAGCCATTCGGAAACATTCAGGGTCCGCTCGGTGACGGCCCGATGTAGCGAGCGCGAGGGCGGATCAGATGGCCGCTTTCGATCTGCTCCATCGCATGCGCCAGCCAGCCGGCCGTGCGCGCCAGTGCGAAGATGATGATCGGCGCCTCCTCCGGCAGGTTGAAGGCGGCCGTCATGGCGGCAAGCGCGAAATCGGCGTTGACCGGCTCGCCCACCATCTCTTCGCCGGCCCGCTGTACATCGCGAAAGACCGGAGGCACGTCGAAAGACGAGAGCAGAACGCGTGCCCGCACATCGCCGTCGGGATAAAGCGGATGTCCGAAGGCCCCCAGCCTGCTTCCCCGCAGCAACTGGTGGCGGATCGCGCGCTCCGCCCCGATGCTGCATGCGGCGTCGACAAGGGCATCGATACTCCGCCACGCCGAGCCATGCAGTGGGCCGGTCAGCGTCGAGAGACCCGAGAGCACGGCGGCAGAAAGTGCCGCTCCCGTCGAAACCGTGACGCGGACAGCGAAGGTCGAGGCATTCAGCTCATGATCGGCGAACATGACGAGCGCCCGACGCAGGCAATCGGCGGCCTCCGGCCTGCCCCAGCATGCCGCGAGACGGTGATGCAGGGAATGGTCCGTCGGGCCTGGCGCCAGCGCATCGGCAATGGTGGACAGCACGCTGCATGCTTCCATCTGCAACGCGGGGCGCGCACGCCCGAGCGACGGCAGATCGGCGCTCACCCGTCCTGCCAGCGCCAGAAGTGCAGCCTGAATGGCAGGCGCTGCCGGCTCTGGCGCGCGCGCTGGCACGCAGGTAAAACTTTCCGCATTCCAAAGGAGCAGCGCAGTCTCCTCCAGCGTCGCATGCACTGAAAGCTCCGCCGCATCCCGCCCCCGATAAAGCAATCGTCCCGCGGCAATGGTTGAGATCGCGGATGCCAGCACGGGATCGCCCCAGCTGATTGCCTCGGCGGCGACCGTCTCGCTCTTGCGTCGGCCGGCATGCCGCTCGGCAAGCCGTTTGACGTCGCTTTGTTGGTAGAGGCTGCGGCGCGGGTCGGCTGGGTCGGCCTTGGCGCGGATGCGACCCCGGCTGACATTGGCATATAGCGTCTGCGGCTTGGTGCCGAGTTCCGCCAACGCTTCCTCTGCTGTCACCCAGGTCATCGCAACCTCATATTGATCAATTACATCAAGATTGACGTCAATCAAACTAGGACCGATCTTTCCTCTGGTAAAGGAGAAAACCCATGAAAAATGGTTTGGAAGATGTCATTGCCGCTGAAACACAGCTCTCGGATGTCGACGGCGAAGCGGGCCGGCTGATCATCCGCGGCATATCCCTGGATCATCTGGCCGGGCGCAGTACCTATGAAGATGTCGCCGCGCTGCTGCTGGATGGATTGATCGAACCGCATCTCGATGCAACCGAGTTGCGCCGCCGGCTTGGCCAGGCGCGACGGGAAGTTTTCGCGGAAGTCAAAGCCGCCGATTCCCGCTTGCTGGCGCTGCCGCCGGTCGATGCGATGCGAGCACTCGTCGCCCGGTTGCCGGACGGTGAAGATATCGATACTGCGCTTCGCCTGCTTGCAGCACCCGCTGTCTTCCTGCCGGCGGTTCTGCGCCTGCAGCGCGGCGAGAAGCCGGTAAAGCCCGATGCCGGCTCGTCGCAGTCAGCCGATATCCTGCGGATGCTATCGGGCACGGTGCCGAGCGCCGAGCAGACGGGTGCACTCGACACCTATCTCGTAACGATCTCCGATCACGGCCTCAACGCCTCAACCTTCGCATCGCGCGTCATCGCCTCCACCCGCGCCGGCCTCACCTCCTCGGTGCTGGCGGCGATCAGCGCACTGAAGGGGCCGCTGCATGGGGGCGCGCCGGGGCCGGTGCTCGATATGCTTGACGGTATCGGGAGCGATGCCAATGCCGGCCCCTGGCTGCGCTCGGCGCTCGATCGCGGCGAACGGCTGATGGGCTTCGGCCACCGTGTTTACCGCGTGCGCGACCCGCGTGCCGATGCGCTGAAAAATGCGCTGAAGCCGCTTGTTGCCGCAGGTCAGGTGAATGCCGGCCGCATCGCGCTTGCCGAAGCCGTTGAGCAGGCAGCGCTCGCGATCCTGAAGGAGCGCAAGCCAGACCGACCACTGGATGTGAATGTGGAATTCTATACCGCGTTGCTTCTGGAGAGCCTCGGCTTCCCGCGCGATGCCTTTACCGGCGTCTTTGCGATCGGCCGCACTGTCGGCTGGGTCGCCCATGCCCGCGAACAGGGGCTGGAAGGTCGTCTCATTCGTCCCCGCTCGGTCTACGTGGGACCGCTGCCGCAGGCGGCGTGACGGAATGAAAAAAGCCGCTCCCTCGTTTCGGAGGGAGCGGCTGGAATTGTGTAACAGCGAATAATTAGACCAACCGGCTCTGTTCCGTCGCCGCTTCGATGAAGCTTGCAAAGAGCGGATGCGGATCGAGCGGGCGGGACTTCAGTTCAGGATGGTACTGAACGCCGATGAACCAGGGATGGTCGGGATATTCGATCGTCTCCGGCAGGACACCGTCAGGCGACATGCCCGAGAAGACGAGGCCGCAGTTTTCCAGCCGGTCCTTGTAGTCGATATTGACTTCGTAGCGATGGCGGTGACGCTCGGAAATATCGGTCGAGCCGTAGATATCCGAAATCTTCGTGCCCTTCTTCAGGGACGCCTTGTAGGCGCCGAGACGCATCGTGCCGCCGAGATCGCCCGCTGCCGTGCGCTTCTGCAACTCGTTGCCCTTCACCCATTCCGTCATCAGGCCGACAACCGGCTCCGGCGTCGGGCCGAATTCGGTCGAGGAGGCGTTCGATACATCGGCGAGGTTGCGCGCAGCCTCGATGACGGCCATCTGCATGCCGAAGCAGATGCCGAAATACGGCACCTTGCGCTCGCGGGCAAAACGCGCCGCATGGATCTTGCCTTCCGAACCGCGCTCGCCGAAGCCGCCCGGTACCAGAATGCCGTGCACCTTCTCGAGATACGGTGCCGGATCTTCCTTTTCGAAGACTTCCGACTCGATCCATTCGAGCTTGACCTTGACGCGGTTGGCGATGCCACCGTGATGCAGCGCTTCGATCAGCGACTTATAGGCATCCTTGAGGCCGGTATACTTGCCGACGATCGCGATCGTGACTTCGCCTTCCGGGGTGCGGATGCGGTTACAGACCTCTTCCCACTGGTCGAGGCGCGGCTTGGGAGCCGGCTCGATCCCGAAGGCGGCAAGCACTTCGTCGTCGAGGCCTTCCTTGTGGTAGGCCATCGGCACGTCGTAGATATTGGCAACGTCGAGCGCCTGGATGACGGCGGAAGGGCGCACGTTGCAGAACAGCGACAGCTTGCGGCGTTCGGCTTCCGGGATTTCCCGGTCGGCGCGCACCAGCAGGATGTCGGGATGAATGCCGAGCGCCTGCAGTTCCTTGACGGAATGCTGCGTCGGCTTGGTCTTCAGTTCGCCCGCTGCCGGAATATAGGGCATCAGCGTCAGGTGCACGTAGATTGCGGTGCCGCGCGGCAGGTCGTTGCCGAGCTGGCGGATCGCTTCCATGAAGGGCATCGCCTCGATATCGCCGACCGTGCCACCGATTTCGCAGATGACGAAATCATAGTCGTCATTGCCTTCGATGACGAAATCCTTGATCTCGTTGGTGACGTGCGGGATGACCTGAACGGTCGCGCCGAGATAATCACCGCGGCGTTCCTTGTCGATGATGTTCTTGTAGATGCGGCCGGTGGTGATGTTGTCGGTCTTGGTCGCCGAGCGTCCGGTAAAACGCTCATAATGGCCGAGATCGAGGTCGGTTTCCGCGCCGTCGTCGGTGACGAAGACTTCGCCGTGCTGGGTCGGGCTCATAGTGCCCGGATCCACGTTCAGATAGGGGTCAAGTTTGCGAAGCCGCACCCGATAACCACGGGCCTGCAACAACGCTCCGAGAGCCGCGGCCGCAATTCCTTTTCCGAGGGAAGAAACCACGCCGCCAGTGATGAATACGTATCGCGCCATGGGAGTCACCGGATACCTTTTCAAAAACGATTCCACCAGCCCAAAAATTCTTTTCCAGAACTTTTGGTGCGTGGCGCAGGAATCTGAACAAAAGAAAACCGGCAGACCCGAGGGCCTGCCGGCGGTTTATTTTCTGGACCGGCTTATTGTCCCGTGGGGACGCCGGAAGGCTGTGCCGGCGCGGTCGCGGCGGGAGCCTCAGGCTGAGCCGGAGCCGTCGTCGTCGGAGCAGCCGGTGCGGTCGCCGCGGGGGCGCTTGCAGCCGGTGCCTGAGTTGCAGGAGCCTGCGTTGCCGGGGCAGCCGGCGCCGGAGCCGCAGCGCCGCCATTCGGAATGCCGCTGTTATCGGCAGGCGTGGCCGGAGCCGCTGGGTTGCCGCCGCCGAGCGAGTCGAGAATGCCGTTGCCCTGCCCGCTCGTTGCCGGAATGCGATTGAGAATATCGGTCGGTCGGCTTTCGTAACGGGTGAGAATGCCCAAGCCAAGCGAGGTGATGAAGAACAGCGTCGCCAGGATCGCCGTCGTGCGCGTCAGCGCATTGGCCGTGCCGCGGGCCGACATGAAGCCCGATCCGCCGCCGATACCGAGACCGCCGCCTTCGGAGCGCTGGATGAGCACGACGCCGACGAGCGCGAGCACGATCATGAGATGGATGACAATCAATACGGTCTGCATGGGTCCAGTCCTGCCCGTCTGAGGACGGACATAAAGTAAAAATCTGGCGGCTCTTTACATGAGGTCATCAGCTATTCCAAGCCCTTCGGCCAGGAATATGCAATCGACTCAGGCGAGCAGCGCCTCGTATGTGCCGTAGATGGCGAGGAAGTCGGTGGCTTTCAAGCTCGCCCCGCCGATCAGCGCGCCATCGACATTGTCGACGGCAAGCAGTTCGCGGGCATTGCCGGGCTTGACCGAGCCGCCGTAGAGAATGCGCATGCCCTTGCCCTCATCACCGAAGCGGTGGACGAGTTCGGAGCGGATGAAGGCATGGGCGATTTCCACGTCCTTTGCCGTCGGTGTCAGCCCGGTGCCGATCGCCCAGACGGGCTCATAGGCAATGACGGTATTGTCAGCAGTTGCTTCCCCCGGCAGCGAGCCGGAAAGCTGGCGCTTGAGAATGTCGAGCGTCTGATAGGCGTCGCGCTCTTCGCCGGTCTCGCCGACGCAGACGATCGCCGTCAGGTCCGCCTGATAGGCGGCTTGCGCCTTGCCGCGGATCATATGGTCGGTCTCGGCATGGTCGATGCGCCGTTCCGAATGACCAACGATCACGTAAGTGCCGAAGCAATCGGCGATCATGTCGGCCGAAATATCGCCGGTATGCGCGCCGGACTGGGCCTGATGGCAATCCTGTCCGCCGATCGCAAGTGGGCTGTCGGTCGCAAGCGCGGTCGAGACGTAAAGCAGCGTCGCGGGTGGGCAGATCAGCGTTTCGACCTTGTCGGACAAGGGAACCATGACGCCCTGGGCAATCGCCTTGATCTGGTCCAATGAATCGCGCGTGCCGTTCATCTTCCAGTTCCCCGCCACGAGCGGGCGTACGTCAGGTGTCATGCTGCTCTCCCAAAATCCGCATATCCGGCGGCCTTAGCAAAAGCGTGGCTCAAAGGAAAGCGCCTGGGGTGGCCTCGGCGAAATATGATGGCCTGAAAGCCCTATGTGACCTGGAATCTGCCCGCTCAGGACGCCAGAACCCAGTTCAGCACTCTGCGCCAGTCGATCATGCGGATCGGCGTCCCATGGTTGCCATTCTGGAAGAGCGTGAAATGCGTCGGGTATTTTGCCTTGTGGAGCTTTTCGTACAGCGCCTGCTGGTCGGTGGCGGCATAGACAGGGTCACGGCTGCCATGGGCAAACCACAGCGGCAGCTTGGCCTTGTAGAATGGGCTTTTCGCAAAATCCGGGTCCGAGACGCCGCTCATGATCAGCATCCCCTTCAGCCGTTTGACGCTCTCGGCGTCACGGGTGATGCCCCAGCAGATCTGGCTGCCCATCGAGGCGCAGCTGAGGATGACCGGGCGGCCGGGAGACTGCGCGTTTGCATAGCGGATGAGCCCGGCAATGGCGGTCACGCCAGTGGCGTCGAAGGTTTTGACCGTCGGCGAATAGTAGACGCCGCCATTGCCCGCCGTAAGGTTCTTCAGCCGGTTGAAATTGCCGCCGAAGGAATAGTCGTTGGCGCCGAGGCGCCGGTCGCCGTCGCGGCCGTGTATGAAGATGACCGTGAAGGCGGCATTCTCAGCCGGTCCCACCCTGGTGACATCGAGCTTGATGCCGTCGAGCGACAGCGTTTCGTCCGCCTGCAGTTTCTTGATGCCGAGCGAGACATATTTCTGCTGTACCCGCTTTTGAGGGATCTGGTCGCGCCCATTAATGTCGCGCATCTCGTCGTAATCGATCACTTCCGATGCGCCGTCATCGCCCGTCTGCAGCACTTTCTGCGTCGAAAACAGATCGTCCTTGTAGGGCGGCAACGTCTCGGCCGAGGTGGTCGTGACAGCCACGGACAGGAAAAAGGCCGCAATTGCAGTGATTATGGTGCAATGACTTGTGGACATCGGCATGCAGATGGTTCCCAAAGAGCTGCCGCGACTTGCCATTCGGCGCCCGGCAACGCAAATCACATCTTGAAAAGCTCCGCAAATCCGGGGCGCGTCGCGTATCGGGGCGCTTTCTGTCAGAATTCCCCTGATTCGCAAACGCGATACGGACCGCGACTATTGTGGGCCAGCGGCGGCCCTTCACGAGAATGAAGATCTGAACGGTTCCATGGAAGACAGCAACGACCTCTTTTCCGGAATGCCCCTCACGCAAAAGCAGGAGGAGGCTGCAAAGCCTGCGGCACCTGCCGAACGGCCCGCCGCGGCTGCGGCACCCGCTGCCGCGCGCCCTGCCCCGGCAACGTCGAACGGCGATGATTATGGCGCCTCATCGATCCGTGTTCTGGAAGGTCTGGAACCGGTGCGCATGCGCCCCGGCATGTATATCGGCGGTACCGACGAAAAGGCACTGCACCACCTGTTTGCCGAAGTCATCGACAACTCGATGGACGAAGCGGTGGCCGGCCATGCCGATTTCATCGACGTGCATCTCGATATTCAGGGTTATCTGACTGTCACCGACAACGGCCGCGGCATTCCGGTCGAGAACCATCCGCAGGTTCCCGGCAAGTCGACGCTCGAAGTCATCATGACCAAGCTTCATGCCGGCGGTAAGTTCGACGGCAAGGCCTATGAGACCTCCGGCGGTCTGCACGGCGTCGGCGTCTCCGTCGTCAATGCACTGTCGGATGTTCTCGAAGTCGAAGTCGCTCGCAACCGCAAGCTCTACCGCCAGCGCTTCTCGCGCGGCGTGCCGCAGGGCGGCATCGAGGAACTGGGTGATGTGCACAATCGCCGCGGCACCAAAGTTCGCTTCCACCCCGACCCGCAGATCTTCGGCGACCACGCGAAGTTCGATGCGGGCCGAGTCTTCCGCATGGCCCGGTCGAAAGCCTATCTCTTCGGCGGCGTCGAGATCCGCTGGAGCTGCGATCGGGGCGTGCTGCCCGAAGGCTCCGACGTGCCTGACAAGGCCGTCTTCCACTTCCCCGGCGGCCTGAAGGATTACCTGCAGGCGACGATGGGCAAGGAATTCACCGTCACCCGCGAAATCTTCGCCGGCAAGAGCGAAAAGGTTGCCGGCCACGGTGCGCTGGAATGGGCGATCACTTGGTATGGCGGCGATCCGCAGGTTCACTCCTATTGCAACACCATTCCGACACCCGAAGGTGGCACGCATGAGGCGGGTCTGCGCATCGCGCTGACCAAGGGCCTGAAGAGTTATGCCGAACTGACGCAGAACAAGCGCGCCGCGCAGATCACCACCGACGACGTGATGATTTCGGCCGTCGGCATGCTCTCGGTCTTCATCCGCGAACCGGAATTTGTCGGCCAGACGAAGGATCGACTGGCGACGGTCGAAGCCCAGCGCCTTGTCGAAAACACTCTGCGCGACCCGTTCGATCACTATCTCGCCGATAATCCGGGTGAAGCCGAGAAGCTTCTCGACTGGGTAATCGAGCGAGCCGAAGAGCGCCTGCGCCGCCGCAAGGAGAAGGAAGTCAACCGTAAGACCGCGGTACGCAAACTGCGCCTGCCCGGCAAACTTGCCGATTGCTCGCAGAACACCGCCGAAGGCGCCGAACTCTTCCTGGTCGAGGGTGACTCGGCAGGTGGCTCCGCCAAGCAGGCACGCAACCGCGCCAACCAGGCGATCCTGCCGCTGCGCGGCAAGATCCTCAACGTCGCCAGCGCCGGCCGCGAGAAACTCGGGGCGAACCAGCAGATCTCCGATCTCGTCCAGGCGCTCGGCTGCGGCACGCGCTCGAAATATCGCGAAGAGGATCTTCGCTACGAACGCATCATCGTCATGACCGATGCCGACGTCGACGGCGCGCATATCGCTTCGCTGCTCATCACCTTCTTCTATCAAGAGATGCCGGAGCTCGTGCGCGGCGGTCATCTCTTCCTCGCCGTGCCGCCGCTCTACAAGATCACGCAGGGCGCAAAGTCTGCCTATGCCCGTGATGACGAGCATCGCGCCGAACTGATGGAGACGGAATTTAAGGGCAAGGCCAAGATCGAGATCAGCCGCTTCAAAGGTCTCGGTGAAATGCTGCCCGCCCAGCTCAAGGAAACCACTATGGACCCGTCAAAGCGCACGCTTCTGCGCGTGCTGATCGACGAGGTGGATTTCGAAGGCACGCGCAATGCCGTCGACGACCTGATGGGGACAAAAGCCGAGGCACGCTTCCGTTTCATCCAGGAACGTGCAGCTTTCGCCGAAGACCTCGATATTTAAGCCTTAGCGAATTCATAGAACTGACGAAGAACCGTTACGCTTCCGTCAAAATACCGGCGCAATAGAACGGCCGGCGCTCTGCCCTCCCGAGAGGTCACTGCAGCGCCGGCCCTCTTGTTTCAACCCTTTGCCGGATATTTGCCATGACCAAGCGTTTTCTCGCGACTGCCGCTTTCGTTTTCCTGTCCAGCACCGCTTCCGTTTTCGCAACCGATATTGGCGCGACCGTCGAGACCGCCTGCCCCTTCGGCGATTGCGCCGCTGCGATCTCCCTTTCCTATCTCGGTGAATTCGTCATCCCGACCGGTCAGATGGAAAACGGCGTTGAATTCGGCGGCATTTCCGGCCTCGATTTCGATGCCGCCACTGGCCATTATATTGCCATCAGCGACGATCGCTCCGAAAAGGCCCCGGCCCGCTTCTACGATCTTGATATCGATGTCGGCGCCGCCGGCCTGAAGGGCGTCACCGTCGTCAAGCATGTCACCTTCCAGGACAAGAACGGCCAGCCTTTTGCCTCGCGCACCGTCGATCCTGAATCCATCCGCTTCGGCAAGGACGGCATTTACTGGGGTAGCGAAGGCGACGCCAAGGCGCTGATCGCCCCCTTCGTGCGCGTCACCTCTCCTGATGGCGCCTTCGTGCGCGAGTTCAAGTTGCCCGACGGTTTTGCACCGACCGCCGACAAGTCGACCGGCATCCGCGACAACCTCGCTTTCGAGGATATCGCAGTGTCTCCATCCGGTGATGTCTTTGTCGGCGTTGAGGCAGCCCTCTATCAGGACGGCCCGAACCCCAGCCTGACGACAGGCAGCCTGTCGCGCATTATCCGCTACGACGGCGCAACCGGGGAGCCGAAGGCTCAGTATGTCTATCCGGTCTCGCCGATCCCGCAGGCCGCCACGAAGGCCGACGGCGGCAACGACAACGGCATGTCGGAAATGATTGCGCTTGATGATCACCGCCTGCTTGCCGTCGAGCGCAGCTATGCCCAGGGCTTCGGCAACAACGTCAAGCTTTTCATGATGGATCTCGACGGCGCGACCGATGTCTCCGCCATTGCCTCGCTTGCCAAGAACGACCAGCGCGTCGTCCCGGCCCGCAAAAGCCAGGTGCTGGATCTGCGCGCCATCGGCCTGACGCCCGACAACATCGAGGCCATGGCAATCGGCAAGGCGAAGGACGGTACTGATGTCCTGATCCTCGGTTCGGACAATAATTTCTCGACCGGCCAGAAGAGTCAGTTCTACGCCTTCAAGATCAACCACCGCCCTCAGTAATATCGAGGCGATCGGAAGCTAAAAACAGCCACGCTTTGTATACGCTTTATCCGGGCGGACCTTGAAACCGCCCGGTTCATAGCCCATAAACTAGGACAACAATAAAAAGAGGCGCGCGTGGGTGTGTTTGACCGTCAGAAAACCAATACGGAGCCGCGATGGCTGGGGCCATCGGCGACGATACGTACGCCGCTGATACCCTCCATTTCGGCTGCCCGCTGGCTGCTCGTGCTCGTTGCCGCAGCCGGCGTCTACTTCTTCTACGGCTTCGTGGTGCCGGTGCTTGCAGCCCTCGTCATTGGCTTTGCGAGCTGGCCGCTTTACCGCAAGCTCCTCGCCCGCGTGGGCGGCAATACGACTATTGCCGCGACCATCGCAATCATCCTTATTCTCACCTTCCTCGTCATTCCGATCGGCCTTGCCGTTGCCTACACGACCGGTGAAGTGCGCACCTGGGTTGCCTGGGCGATTCACGCCAACCGCTTCGGGGCGGAAACGCCGCAATGGATCATCGCGCTGCCGTTCGCCGGTCCCTATCTCGATGAGCTCTGGACGAAATATATCGGCAGCCCCGGCGCCATGGGTGAACTCATCCAGGCCGTCAGCGGCGCTCATATCGGCAACATTTACCGCGCGGTTCTGGCGGCCGGCGGCGGCGCCTTCCACCTGCTCCTGACGCTGCTGTTCATGCTGATTGCGCTCTTCTTCGTCTATCGCGACGGCTTCTCCTTCTCAAAGCAGATCGACATGCTGGGCGAGCGCATCCTGCCGAACCGCTGGGAGCGTATTTCCCGCGTCGTGCCAGCCACGATCAGTTCGACCGTCATGGGCATGACGCTGATTGCCATCGGTGAAGGCATCGTGCTCGGCGTCGCCTATTGGATTGCCGGCGTGCCCTCTCCAGTCACGCTTGGCGTGCTGACCGGCGTCATGGCCCTGATCCCGGGTGGCGCGCCGCTCTCCTTCACGCTGGTATCCGTCTATCTGCTCGCCAGCGGTTCGCATGTCGCCGGTATCGGCCTCTTCGTCTGGGGCACGGTCGAACTCTTCATCGTCGACAAGACGCTACGCCCGAAGCTCGTCGGCGGACCGATCAAGCTGCCGTTCCTGCCGACTTTCTTCGGTCTGGTCGGCGGCGTGAAGACGATGGGCTTCCTTGGCCTCTTCATCGGCCCGGTGCTGATGGCTCTCCTGGTCGCTATCTGGCGGGAATGGATACATGAGGTCCGCACCGCCGATACGGGCCCGCAGATCCTGCTCGACGAGCAAGCCCCCCCGGTGCAACGCGCCGCCGAGGGCTGATTTCCCCGTCGGCGAAGGTCGTCAGACAGTCAGCCGTTTTTCCATGAAAAGGCTGAGCGGATCTGGCTGATAGGAGCCGAAGGGCTCGATTTCGATGTATCCGTATTTCTTGTAGAGGCCGATCGCCTCGGGCTGGTAGATGCCGGTTTCCAGACGCACTGCCATAAGCCCTTTCTCCAAGCCAATTTCCTCCAATCGGTCCATCAACCGGCTTGCGACCTTCAGGCCCCGCGCTTGCGGGTCGACGAACATGCGCTTGATCTCGGCAGTGCCGTCGCCCGCCTCGACCAGCGCGCAGCAGCCCACGATCTCGTCGTCGTTGCGCGCCACGAGGAAGCTCACCGACGGCTTTTCCAGGGTAGAGATATCAACGAGATGGTTGCTCTCGGACGGATAGAGCGACTGCGCATAGGCGTCGGAGAGATCAAGAAGGCGGATCACCCCGTCCTGGCGCGGCGGTTCAAGAGCGATGGTGACGGGCATTTTCTCTCCTATTGCGACGAAGGACGCGAATTTTCCCGGATGACGGGGAGTTAACGTCGCTGCCTTCATTCCGTTGGAATTGTGCTGTCGAAGGTGATGACACGCTCAATAGCCATGGAGGCAAAATATGCAAGCCGTCCTCATCGCCATGACGATCCTCGGTTGCGACGATTCCGTCAGCCAATGCAATTACGTGGCCACGGTCGACAAGCACTGGGAAACCGTCGTCGCCTGCGATGCCGAGGCTGAACAACGGCTGAAAAACTACGCCAATGCCAGCTATCCGACGGTCATTGCGGTCTGCGAGGCGCCGAAATCGCTTGCCGCTGCCGAACCGGCCAAGCCGGCACCATCCGCTCCAACAGCGCCCGAGGTCGCCGAACAACAGGATGGTATTGGGGCTTTCGTGGACAATGTTGCCGGACGTGTTCGCGCCAATCTGCCTTCCGGCCAGCACGTGAAGAATACCCTGGCGAAGCCATTGCATTTCGTCTCTGCGAGCTATTCCTGGGCCGCTGCTCGCTTTACCGACTAGGCAGCAGCCAGCGACGCATAGACACGGGCCGAGCGGCGCTGCTCGGCCACATGCAGCTTCTCCACCATATCGAGCAGCTCGCCGACGGCATCATGCTGCCCCACCCGGCCGTGGAATTTCTGAAGCAGACGCCCGCAGATGCTGCCGAGCAGCGAGGTCGACGTCTTGCGGGAAGCCTCACGCCACAGGAACGTCGCTTCCACGAAGATGATGCTGATATCCCGCGGCAGACCTGCCGATTCATAGAGCGCGCGCACGGCATGCATGCGGCCGGTGGCAAGGATTGCCCGTACGCGCCGGTCGCTGCAGCCGGACAGATTGACGATGGCGCAAGCGAAGAACTCCACCTTGCCGCAGCAGAGTGCGTGCATGAGGAAGGACGGCGTCAGACGGTCGTTCAGGCGAAGATGTTCGACCAGATCAGGCACTTCGATGGGCGCGATATCGCCGGCAATGGAAACGATCGCCGCTTCGGTCGCTTCACGGCTGATGCGCTGCAGCCTCTGCAGGCCGATTGCCGCCTGCGCCAGCGGCAGGCCGACCAGCGCATTGCTGACATGCTGTGTCAGAAGCTGGCGGGCATCTGCCGGTAGGTCGATGCGGTCGAGAAGCAGGTTTCTGATGTCGCTGACGTCGCCCAGCCGTTCGGCAATCCGTTTCAGGGACTGGGTGGAAATCGTGGCGCCATCGTTTTCCAGGAGGCAGAGAACTTCGTCCTCATCGCCAACCTCGGCAAGTGCCGCGGAAACCGGGCGCGTCACATGGGCGCGTGCCGCAATCAGCATCCGTGTCGTGCCACTGCCGCGTGCTGCGAGATCGACGAGATCGGCGTCGGTCAGGATGGGCGAGCAGGTGACCGCATGGCAGGCGATCTCCGGCTGGTCTTCAGCGAGCGAAAGAATGATGTTGCGCGGTGCATGCGGCGCCCAGGCGATCGCTTCGGCGAGCGCTAAGCGCACACGCGGCGACGGATCGTCGAGCAGATAGGTCATTGCCTTCTCAGCTGCGTCGCGCCGCTCATCCGACATTTCGCATCTGAGATAGACGCGTCCGAGGGCATTTGCAGCGGCCGCCCTGTCGGCGGTCTTGGCCGTTTCGGCCCAACGAAGAAATGCCTCTATGATCACGACCACGCCCCAGCACTGAACGCGATTCCTTCGCGTCTCATTCAATACAGCGACGGTAGCCTGTAAAAGTTTATGATTGGTTCACCATATTTGTTAGGGTTTGCGCGGCTACGCGGAAACCGTCAGACCTTCGGCCTGAACATCTCGAAGACCTCGCTTCCTTCGCAATAGTCCATATAGCCCATGCGCGCGACCGGGCGCGCCAGCGCCTCATCGAACCGGCCATTGTTGATGATAGCCTCATCGATATGGATGCCGACAACCTGCCCGAAGACGAAGACATTCTCGGTCGCCTCGCCGGACAGCGTCTTCGGCTCGATGATCTCGGTCACCTTGCATTCCAGCACGGCAAAAGCCCCAGCCACATAGGGCGCATCGATCAGTTCGGCCTGCTTCGGTGTCAATCCTGCGAATTCGAATTCGCTCGTACCGTAGGGTAGTGCTGCCGAGGAAAGGTTCATCTTCTCCGCCAGATTACGGCTGACGAAATTGCACGTGAAAACACCGGTCTCCCTGGCATTTCGCTGGCTGTGCTTGTGCCCAATCGACGAAAACATCACCAGCTTCGGCTTGTCGGCTACCGCGTTGAAGAAGGAATAGGGCGCAAGATTGAGCGTCCCGTCCCTGCCCTTGCTGCCGATCCAGCCGATCGGGCGTGGTGCCACGATCGCCTTGAAGGGATCATGCGCCAGCCCGTGCCGATTGGTGTCCGTCGTATAGAACATCAGTCTTCCCCGCCGACCCAGGTCACCGTTTCGGTCAGTTCAGGGCGCGGACGCTCGACGGGCGGAAAGGTCGTCGAACCGATATGGATGAAGCCGGCAACCTTTTCTCCCGGCTGGACGCCGAGCAGCGGATAGGCGCGCTCGTCGAAGGCGAACCATTCCGTCAGCCAGTTGGCGACATAGCCGTGCGCATTGGCGGCCAGGATGACATTGAGGCATAGCGCGCCCGCCGACATGATCTGCTCCCATTCCGGGATTTTGAAATGCGGGCCAGCCTTGCTGACGATGCCGACAATGACGGGCGCACGGGTAAAGCGCGTACGCTCCACCTGGATCATTTCCTCGGACAGATCGGGTTTTGCTTCGAGGGCAAGCTTCAGCAGTTCGTCGCCAAGCCGCACGCGTTCCTCGCCGCGATAGACAATGAAGCGCCAGGGGGCGAGCTTGCCGTGATCGGGAACGCGTGAAGCAAGGCGCAGGATTTCTTCGATTTCCGGCTTCTCCGGTCCAGGTTCGCACATCTGGAACGCGGGGATGGAGCGGCGCACGGAGAGGTAATCGATCAACTTGATATCGGATTTCATGCGGGGGAAACTCTCATTTGTATGCAGAGGGAGGCCGGAGGTCTTGAATTTGCCACGGCATTGGTCTTGAAGTGGACTTTGCGATTTCAGAAGTCAATCGGTTCACGAACAGGATGTCTGGCATTTTGCCTTTTGCACGGATCGGCCTTGCTCTTGCCCTGATGCTGACGCCGTTTGGCGCTGCCGCCCAGGATGCCTTCAAGGAATTCAAGCAGCTTGAATCCACGCCCAAAATGCCGAAGCTCAACGCGTTCATCGCGCCGGGTGCGGCTCAGGAAGGCGTGCGCCTGCGTGATGTCTCGCTGGAAGCCAAATTGACGGCCGATGGCGCGCCGGTTGAAGACGGGCTTTCCTGGTATGTATTCAGCCCTGTTGCTGGAAATGACGGCAAGCTGCCGCTGATCGCCAGTTCTCGTGGCGGCACTGCGGCCTTCCAGCTCGCTGCCGGAGATTATTTCGTCAATGTTTCCTTCGGCCGCGCCGGCGTCACCAAGAAGCTGACGGTGCCGGATGATGGCGAGGTCGATAAACAGGTCATGGTTCTCGATGCCGGCGGGCTGCTGCTCAATGCCGTCTCCGGCTCCGACGTCCGTATTCGCCCGGATCAGCTGAGCTTCTCGATCTATTCCGCCGAGGTGCGCGACGATGGCGAACGCGGCCTTGTCATGGCCGATGTGCCGCCGAATACGGTCGTGCGTCTCAACGCCGGCACCTATCATGTCGTTTCCGAATACGGCGACGTGAACGCGAGCATCCGGGCCGACATCCAGGTGGAGGCGGGCAAGCTCACCGAAGCGACGATCCAGCACAGGGCGGCACAGATCAATTTCAAGCTGGTTTCGGAAACCGGTGGCGAAGCGATAGCGGATACGGCCTGGTCGATCCTGACGGCAGCAGGCGACAGCGTCGGCGAAAGCGTGAGCGCCTTTCCGACCATGGTCCTGTCCGAAGGTGAATATACGGCGGTCGCCCGCAACAAGGACAAGATCTATCAGCGTGACTTCACCGTCGCTGCCGGCGTCAATACCGATGTCGAAGTGCTGATGAAGAACCAGCAGGCCCAGCAGCCGATTGCCCCGGCTGCGACAGCCTTATCCCCGGGACCGGCCGCCGCCGGGCCGAAGGGCGTGCCGCAGCCCGGCGGTCAGATTCCGCCGCAGCCGGCTTTGCCGTCTTATGAGGATCTTCAAAACGGCGATGGCGCCAGCCTCGACTGACGTCGCCGCATCCGAACGATCGGGAAATTTCAGCTTGCGCGCTTGAGGAAGGCTTTCTTCTTCGGCGCCATCGAGAAGACGGCGTCAAAGAGGCGGACGAGCAGATCCTTGCGGTCGCTGCCGCTGCTCAATTCTTCCCAGGACAATACCCTGCCGACATGCGCCGTGATCGTGCTGCCTGAGAGACGGCGAAATTCGCGGATCAGCAGCGACAGACGCAGCGTCATCGAAACCCGGCTGGCGAGATGGAAGAGCCGGCCGTTCTGGCCCTCGAAATAGATCGGCAGCACGCTGGCGCGCGCCGCCTGGATGAGTTTGGCCGGGAACATTTTCCAAGGCAGGTCCTCGGCGCGGCCGAAACCCTTCTTTGCTGTAGCGACACCACCGGCCGGAAACACCACGATGGTCGTACCTTCCTTCAGCAGGCGGACAGCCTCGTGACGGCTCTTCATGTTCATTGCCATCGCTTCCTTGGTCTCCTCGAAGGAGATCGGCAGCGAGTAAGGGGCCATTTCCGGCACCTTCAGGAGATCATTGTGGATCAGCACCCGGAACGGGCGGCCAAGCTGCTCGGCAAGCGCCAGTACCGCAATGCCGTCGCCGATGCCGAAGGGATGGTTCGCGACGATGACGATGGGCTCGGTCGGCACCGGCTCAAGCGGCCAGTTGCCCTTCACCTCGACTTCCACATTGATGAGATCGAGCATCTTGCCGAAGACGCGATCGCTCTTGCCGACGATGTCGCGGCGCCAGATGTCGTAGAGCCGTACGTAACGGTCACGACCGGAAAGGCCCTCGATGGAGCGGATCAGCCAACGCTTCAGGCGCGGATCCCGTTCGTTCGCGTAGGAAAGCTCTTTGAAGCGCACTCTAATGCCTGCCGGGATAAACCCGTCCCCTGTTTTGTGGCGGCTATATTACTGTTGCATGTCAGATTTCTGACAGCGCCGGACAGATCGATGCCGGGCGCTGCCATTGTCCAAGAAGGCAGTTTCAGGCTGCTTTGGCCTTCTTTGCCTCGAGCTTACGACGGATATCGGGCGCAGTTGCCTCCAGGGCAAGGCTTTCGATCGCCGAATCCAGCGACATCGACGTTTGCTCCTGGCTGCCGAGCCGGCGGATATTGACCGTGCGCTCTTCCGCTTCCTTCTTGCCGCAAACGATGATGACGGGAACTTTCGTAACGGAATGTTCGCGGATCTTGTAATTGATCTTCTCGTTGCGGAAGTCGGTCTCGACATGCAGACCGGCGTCGCGCAGCGCATCGGCCACTTCCTGGCCGTAAGCATCGGCTTCCGAAGTAATCGTGGCGACGACGACCTGCAGCGGCGAGACCCACAGCGGCAGATGGCCGGCGAAGTTCTCGATCAGGATGCCGAGGAAGCGTTCCATCGAGCCGCAGATGGCGCGATGGATCATGACCGGCTGCGTCTTCTCCGAATTGCTGTCGATATAGAAGGCGCCGAAACGTTCCGGCAGGTTGAAGTCGACCTGCGTCGTGCCGCACTGCCATTCACGGCCGATGGCGTCCTTCAGCGTATATTCGAACTTCGGCCCGTAGAACGCGCCCTCGCCCGGCAGGATGCCGGTCTTGATGCGTCCCTCGGACTGCGCCTCGATCGTCTTCAGGACGTCGGTCATGACGGCTTCCGCGCGATCCCACAGCGCATCGGAGCCGACGCGCTTTTCCGGACGGGTGGACAGCTTCACGACGATTTCCTTGAAGCCGAAGTCTTCGTAGACCGACAGGATCAGGTCGTTGATCTTCAGGCATTCGGCGGCCATCTGCTCGTCGGTGCAGAAGATGTGCGCGTCGTCCTGCGTGAAGCCGCGCACGCGCATCAGGCCGTGCAACGCGCCCGAAGGCTCGTAGCGATGCACGAGACCGAATTCGGCAAGACGGATCGGCAGTTCGCGATAGGACTTCAAGCCATGCTTGAAGATCTGCACGTGGCCGGGGCAGTTCATCGGCTTCAGAGCGAAGACGCGGTTATCCGCTTCCTTGTCTTCCGGATGCGTCATCGCATGCGCCGATTTCACGGCGAACATGTTTTCCTGATACCAGCCCCAGTGCCCCGAAGTTTCCCAGAGCGCGGTGTCGAGCACCTGCGGCGCGTTGACTTCTTCATAATCGACCGCCAGCCGGCGACGCATGTAGGAGACCAGCGACTGGAAGATGCGCCAGCCCTTGCCATGCCAGAAGACGACGCCGGGGCCCTCTTCCTGGAAATGGAACAGGTCCATTTCGCGGCCGAGCTTGCGGTGGTCGCGCTTTTCAGCCTCGGCCAGCATATGCAGGTAGTTGTCGAGATCGGCCTGGTCAGCCCATGCCGTGCCGTAGATGCGCGACAGCATGGCGTTGTTGCTGTCACCGCGCCAATAGGCGCCGGCAACCTTCATCAGCTTGAAGGCGCTGCCGATCTGGCCGGTGGAGGCCATGTGCGGACCACGGCAAAGGTCGAACCATTCGCCCTGATTGTAGATCTTCAGATCCTGGCCTGCAGGGATCGCGTCGACGAGTTCGACCTTGTACTGCTCGCCCTTGGCGGCAAACACTTCCTTGGCCTTTTCGCGCGACCAGATCTGCTTGGTGAAGGGCGCATTGCGGGCAATGATCTCCTTCATCTTCTTTTCGATCTTCGGCAGATCGTCGGGTGTGAACGGTTCGTTCTTGGCGAAATCGTAATAGAAGCCGTTCTCGATGACCGGGCCGATCGTCACCTGCGTGCCGGGCCACAGTTCCTGCACGGCTTCTGCCATCACGTGCGCAGCGTCATGCCGGATAAGCTCCAGCGCGCGCGGGTCCTTGCGCGTGACAATCTCTATCTTGCCGTCGGTCACGGCATCGGAAAGGTCTTGCACGTTACCGTCGATCGCAATGGCGACGGCGCTCTTGGCAAGCGATTTGGAAATGGATTCGGCGACATCCTTACCGGTCGCGCCAGCCGGGAAGCTGCGCACCGAACCATCGGGAAATGTCAGGGAAACGGATTGGGACATTCAAATTCTCCTTGTCCAGTCCCGCCAACGAATGCGGGTGGTTGAAACGGAAGCGTCATCTGCTCGGGATGCCGCTGCCGCCTGATACTGATATTTGGTGTCTGAGTAAAGGAAAAGCGAGGCACTTCCGACGCAGAGACGGGAGGGGGCGCCTATCCGCCATAGCTATTCCTATAGTTCTTGAGGGCCGATTTCAGAGGCTGATCGATCTCATCGTCCATGGGGCCATCGTAGAGACCGCGTCGCGACAGGCTTCTTTTCAGCGCCGTGCGCGTGAAGGGCGAAAACGATTTCAGCTCATCGGCAATCTGTCCGTCGCCCTGCCGGATTGCCAGAAGGATGTTCTCCGCTGCATTATCGGAGCTGAAAGTCACGTCATAGGCATAGGCAAGTCGATAGGCGGCTCTTTTGTAGCCCATGTCTGCCGCTCGCAGATACCATTTGATGGCTTCCTGCCGGTTGACGTCAGTGCCTAGCCCATCATCGTAGAACCGCCCAAGCGCGAACATGCCCTCGGCCGAATTGAGTTCGGCTGATTTCTTGTAATAGTTGAAAGCGATCGCTTGATCCTGATCCTTGCCGCTTTCGTAGTACCACGCGAGATTGAGGGCACCGGCCGCAGATCCGGCGTCGGCCGCCTTCTGATACCAGTCGCGAGCGATGGTCTGGTTCTCTTCCGTGGCGATGCCATTCTGATAATAGTAGCCGACGGCATTCATCGCGTCGGGGTATTGCTTGAAGGCTGCCATCATGAACCAGCTGAGCGCCTTGGAGCGGTCAATGGGCACGCCCTGCCCATACTCGTACATATCGCCCAGGGAATATTGTGCTTTCGCATTGCCGTTGGCGCCGGCCTTCGTCAACCATTCGAGGGCCTTGCCATAGTCCTTCTGGTTTCCATCCGCCAGGCGATAGAGTGTCCCGAGCCTATACATCGCGTCGGCGGATTTCTTGTTGGCCGCAGCTTCGTACCATTCGATCGCTTTGGCATAGTCTCGGGCGACCCCATCGCCATCCTCATATTTGATCCCGAGCAGGATCATCGCCGTAGCGTTGCCGGCGGCGGCACCCTTTTCCAGATAGTCGGTCGACTTGCCGTCGTCCCGCGGCAGCGTGGCATCATTGGCGTACATGTCACCAAGCTCGACAAAGGCCTCGGCATATCCGTTCTCTGCCGCGACCTTGAACCAGTGCACCGCCTCTCTGGAATCCTGGGTTGTCCCCTCGCCTCTGCCGTATAAAAGCCCGACGGAATATTGCGCCTTGGCCGAGCCACTTTCCGCCGCCTTGAGATACCAGACAAAGGATTTTTTGACGTCGGCCGTCGTCCCGGCGCCGCTATAGAAGCAGTCGGCGACCTCGATAAATGCCTCGGTATCTCCCGCGTCAGCCGCTTTATGGAACCATTCGAAGGCTTTTACCGCATCCTTTGGGAGGCCGTTACCCTTTTCATAGGAATAGGCGAGCGCCCGCATGGCATAGGTGTCGCTGTAGGCCGCAGCTTTTTCCAGCCATTTTACGCCAGTCGCGACGTCGCGGGGGCCGCCTATTCCGAAATAGAGCGCGTCGCCGAAACGCCGGGCGCCGGCAGTACTTCCAAGCTTGGCAGCTCTCTCATACCAGATGCGCGCTTCACTTTCGTCCGCCAGCACACCGTTGCCGCCCTCGTAGAGCATGCCCACGTACGCCATGGCAGAGGCGTCGCCACGATCGGCAGCTTCCTTCAGCCAATACATGGCCTCGCCATAGCGCCGATCAGGCATATTGAGAAACAGCATGCCCTTGCCATAGTATGCGGCCAGCGTTCCCTGTCCTATTGCTTCATCCAGCAGGCTTTCGGCCTTGGCGAAGTCGCGCGGCAACTCCTTGCCCGCGATATAGACATCCGCCAGCTGTTTCATGGCATCGCCGTCACCAAGCGCGGCCGCTTTCTCAAGCAGTTCCACGGCAGTCTTTTTCTGGATTTTGTCGCCGTCTCTCAAATAGTATCGCGCAAGCCTTCTCATACCTTCGACAGAGCCGCTTCGTACCATATCGTCGAACATGGCGACGGCGCGCGTAACGTTCTTCTCCGTGCCGATGCCCCTGGCGGAAAGATACGCCAACTCCGCTGCTGCGACATCGTTCCCTTGCTGCGCCGCTATGGAAAGCAGCTCGAAACCTCGCTTGGGGTTGATTGGAACGCCAGCCCCGTCAATATAAAGCCACGCAAGCGAACGTTTGGCAGGGATGTAGCCGAGTTCATCTGCAAGCTCGAAATAGAAGCGCGCCGTCGCGAAATCCTGAGCAACACCCCACCCCAGCCTATACATCTCTCCCAGATATTCGGCCGAGCGCGCGTCACCGGTTTTCCATGCCTTTCTCAACCAAGACAACGCCACGTCGAAGTCTTGCTGGCGCCCTTTGCCGTTCGCATAAGCGGTCGCAAGATAGACCATCGAGGGCGCGTGCCCCTGTGCCGCCAGGGCTTCGAAACCGGCAAGCGCCGGCTCGTATTGCTGAAGGTTGAACTGGCTGGCGAGTGTGAAATAACGAGCATCCCTAGAGTCGGGGGCCGCCTTTAAATAGGTCTGGCAGGCGGCAAGCGCGTCCCGCCAATGGGCGAGATAAGCGACATCGACGTCGTCCCCTGCCAGACGGCGGCACTCGGCCCAGGTGGTGTCGGTCACATTTGCAGCGTGTGCCGAAAAACTGGCGATGGAGCAGGCAAGAAAGAGCGACGCGGTCGCGAAATATTGAAAGAGTTTCATGAGCGCAAAATTTGAAAAACGGGGCGGGAAACACAGTGATATCCCCAAGTTTTTCAACTACAAGTATATTTTTTTGCCGAGAGGCGAAAAGCGCGGGTGGCGTGCTCTTCAGGCGGCGCCTAGACCACCATTTCAAAAAGGCCGCGCACGGTGTTCCAGTTGCGCATCGTGCCGACGCCCATGCGCTTGGTCGTGAGCGCCGAAAGCAGTTTCGACTGGCTCGGCTTGCCGTGGAAATCGATCCAGAGATCGCAGCCGACCAGCTTCATTCGTTGTCCCTCGACAAGAAGCTGCTTCAGTGCCTCCACCTTTTCCGGGTCGATCGGCAGGCGGTTGACGCGCACGATCACCTGATCCCCGATACCGTCCTTGAAGGGATTGGCACCGCAGAGCGCCATCCAGGTGCAGTCGCTGCGCACGATGATATCGACATGCTTGCCGAACTTTTCTTCAAAAGCCTCTTCCAACTGCTCTTCGACCTCATGCGGCCGCATTCCATCCGCCTCGAAAACGAGGTTGCCGGTGGACACCAATGTGCGGGGATCGCGATAGCCGAGTTCTTTGGCGAGCGTGCGCAGATCCTCCATGATGACGCGTCGCTCGGAGGTGAGGACGATGCTGTGCAGAAGTGCGATGAAGGTACACATCTTATGCCTCCTTCCGCCCAAGGGCGAAATAACGCCAGGGCGTGAACCAGCGGAAACGGGATGCGAGAATGTCCGGCACCGGGTCGAGCCCGCTTGTGCCGCCGGGGCCGCATCGGCCGACGCGGAAAAGCGTCATCCAGCCGCCGGCCCACAGCCCGTGGCGCGCAACCGCCTCATAGCCATATTCGGAACAGGTCGGGATATGCCGGCAGGAATTGCCGATGAAGCCCGAGAGTGTCAGCTGGTAGAGACGGATCAGCCCCATGCCAAGCAGGCGATCCGGCGTCTTGCGGAACGGACCCTGGTAGTTGCGCGAGAATGTTTTCTGCGGCTCGGCGCGAGGCTTCGGGGCGGCGGCACCGCCCTCGTCCTCCTCCTCACGTAGCAGACAGAATTCGCACATGGCTCACGCCTCGACGGTTTCAGCGCGTCTTGCCTCTATCTGTCTGATGGCGTCCACGACGGCATCGAAGGTCAGCATGGTGGAGGCGTGACGCGCCTTGTAATCACGCACGGGAAGAAGATAGCGCATGTCGGCGAACCGTCCATCCGGACCTTCGCCATCTTCTTTCAGCATGGCGAGCATATCCTCGCGCGCCTTGCGCACTTCGCCCGATGTCGCGCCGACGACATGGCGGGCCATGATCGAGGAGGACGCCTGGCCGAGCGCACAGGCCTTCACGTCATGCGAAAAGGCGCTGATCGTATCGCCATCCATTTTCAGCCAGATGCGCACTTTCGAACCGCACAGCCTCGAATGCGCCTGGGCGCTCGCATCCGCGTCGTCAAGCGTGCCGGTCAGCGTGATATTGCCGGCAAATTCGAGGATTTTGCTGTTATAGATGTCGTCCATGACGGATTTGGCTCCAAAAACGCCTAAAAGCGACGCTAATTCCTATGTGATTGTCGTGTAAACAAAAAACACACAGTCAAACGACAGCATACTTACATACCGGGGTCGTCTTCCTATATGTATGTCGTTCGAGGGTCATCGAAATGCAATGGCCCCGAACAACTTTGATTGGAGAACCAATAAGTTTGCCAATCGGGTTTGACTGGGAAACCGTGCCGGAAGGGTTCGAGAAAACGAGCCTGGAAAGCCCCGGAACCTGCCAAAGGTGCAAGAATTCCCGCATGGGGTACCAGTGGCTAGTCCGACTACGGTCCGCGTTGCGGGCAGGAGAGCATTGAATATGGACGCCATCGTCAAGAATTTTCCGCATACCGTCCACGAATCCGATCGCCCCTCTCAGCAGGAAGCAGAGGACGCCGTTCGCGTCCTGTTGCGCTGGGCCGGTGACGACCCGTCGCGTGAGGGCCTGCTGGATACGCCTGCCCGTGTTGCCAAATCCTATCGCGAGCTCTTCGCCGGTTACGAGATGAGCCCGGAAGACGTGCTCGGCCGGACCTTCGAGGAGGTTGCCGGTTATGACGACATGGTGCTGGTGAAGGACATTCCCTTCTTCTCCCACTGCGAGCATCACATGGTGCCGATCATCGGCAAGGCGCATGTCGCCTATATGCCTGACGGCCGCGTGCTCGGCCTTTCCAAAATTGCTCGTGTCGTCGAAATCTACGGCCGCCGCCTGCAGACGCAGGAAACGATGACCTCGCAGATCGCCAAGGCCATCGACGAAACGCTGCGTCCGCGCGGCGTCGCCGTCATGATCGAGGCCGAACATATGTGCATGGCCATGCGCGGCGTTCAGAAGCAGGGCTCGACCACATTGACGACAACCTTTACAGGAACGTTCAAGACTGAGCCGGCCGATCAGGTCCGATTCATGACAATGGTGAGGGGCCGCTGAGACCGGCTCCCTCAGGAGGGCCGCGATGAGTGAACTGATTTTCAATCAGCCATCGGACGACAAATCCGAGCTGGAAGACGCTGGCGATTTCACGCCGCGCTTCGATGACCGCGGCCTGATCACAGCCATCGTCACCGATGCCGGCGACGGCGAACTGCTGATGGTCGCCCACATGAATGCCAATGCGCTGGCGCTGACCATCCAGACCGGCATCGCCCACTACTTCAGCCGCTCGCGCGGCAAGATCTGGAAGAAGGGCGAAACCTCGGGCAACCTCCAGACTGTCAAGGAAATCCGCACCGATTGCGATCAGGACGCCATCTGGCTGAAGGTCGAGGTCGCCGGTCATGACGCGACCTGTCACACCGGCCGCCGCTCCTGCTTCTACCGCACCATCACCCTGGAGGATGGAAAGCCCATGCTGACCATTGTCGATGACGACCTGCATTTCGATCCCAAGGATGTGTACGGAAAATAGACCGAATCCCCGTCACCTGCCCCTTATTGCGACGCAAGTCGGTTCCATATACCCTTTGGAAAGGGTTCGGGGCTGTTAATGGGAACCCGAGTGTTCTGCCGGGAGGGAGGAACGCCATGCTGGGCTGGAATATGCATCGTCAAAGCGCCGAGGGCGGAGGTTCTGCCACAACAGCGCTCCAGGATACGGCAATTCCCCCAGTCGAAACCCCCTCAGAAAAGAAAGCAAAGCTTGCCCTGGCGCTCGGCGGCGGCGCCGCGCGGGGCTGGGCGCATATCGGCGTATTGCGTGCGCTCGACGAAGCCGGCATCGAGATCGGCATGATCGCCGGCACCTCGATCGGCGCGCTCGTCGGCGGCTGCTATCTCGCCGGCAAGCTCGACGAGCTGGAAAGTTTTGCCCGTTCGCTCACCATGCGCCGCATCGCAAGCCTTCTCGACCTGACGATCGGTGGCTCCGGTCTCTTCGGCGGCATGCGGCTGACCAAGCGCATGCAGGAGCATCTGGAAGGCCTGACGATCGAGGAGCTCGACCGGCCCTTCGTTGCCGTCGCAGCTGAGGTCAACACGGGTCACGAAGTCTGGATTGCCAATGGCTCGCTGATCACGGCGATCCGTGCCTCCTACGCCCTGCCCGGCATTTTCGAGCCGGTGCGCAGCAATAACCGCACTTTGGTCGACGGCGCGCTCGTCAATCCCGTGCCGGTTTCCGTCTGCCGCAGCTACGAGCAACCGCTCGTCGTCGCCGTCAATCTCAATTATGATCTCTACGGCCGCTCCGCCGTCGTGCGCCACAATGCCAGCCTCTCGCCCGCCGAAGTGCAGCAGCAGAAGCAGGCTCCCTATTCCGCACGTATGGGCATGACCGGCGTCATGGTGCAGGCCTTCAACATCATCCAGGATCGTATCGCGCGGGCCCGGCTTGCCGGCGACCCGCCGGACATTTCACTGCAGCCGCGCCTGTCGGACATCGGCCTGTCGGAGTTCCATCGTGCGGGGGAAGCCATCGAACGTGGCTATGAAGAAGCCCGGGCAAGGCTGCCCGAGCTGCAGCGAATGCAGGAACTCTACGCCAGGCACCCGTAGTGCCTGGTGCGAAGCCTTATTCCCTTAACTAGCGATATAAGCCTTGATCTCTTCGGCTTCGCGCTCGACTTCGGCGATGCGTGATTTCACGACGTCACCGATCGAAATGATGCCGGCGAGCTTGCCGTTGGCTTCCACGGGAATGTGGCGGAAACGCTTGCTGGTCATCAGCTCCATGAGCTCGTTGACCGAGGTCTGCTCGTTGCAGCGAAAGACCTTCGAGGTCATGACGGAAGAAAGCGTCTGATCGAGCCCGTCCTTGCCGGACTTGGCGATCACATGCACGAGATCGCGCTCGGTGAACATTCCGGAAATCTTGTTTTCCATGCCGACGACGACGATCGCGCCGATCTTCTTCTTGCTGAGAATCGCGGCCGCTTCCGAAACCGTTGTATTCGGCCCGGTAGTGACGACGTCACGACCCTTCAGATCGAGTATTGCTTTGACGGAACTGGCCATATGGACCTCCTATGGAGAAAGTGAAACACTTCTCGGAAACACAGGTTCCGCGGCGGTCTCTCCTCCCATCGCGGAGATCAATGGTGCACTCGTTGGGTCAGGATTGCAACTCGTCGTCCGGCCAAGCCTGTTGGAAATTCTGGTGCGGCGGCTTCCGGTCGAAGAGCCCGAAAAGGAAAAAGCCGAAGACGAAACCGCCGATATGCGCATCCCAGGCAATCTCCTGGCTGCCATCGCCGACGAGCGGAATGCCGACGGCGATAAGCGCGTTGCCGACCAGCCAGAGCAGCATGAAGATGATCACCGTGCGGCTCTGCATTGCCTGCAGCACCGACAGTTGCGGATTGAGATGCGCGGGACGAACCATCTGTCGCCCGGAGGGAAAGGCAAAGCGGCAGGCCGCGCCCATGAGGCCAGAGACGACACCGGATGCACCGATGAGCAGTCCATCGCTGCCCCAGTTCAGCGCCGCATGCAGCGCCGCCGAAGCGATGGCGGAAAGAATCCAGAAGATGATGAAGCGGAACGCGCCGATGCGACGTACGACCGGCGCGCCGAAGGCCATCAGCCACAGGCCGTTGAAGACGATATGCTCGATGCTTCCATGCAGCAGCGAATAGGTGACCGGCGTCCAGTAGAGCTGCGGCCCCTGCTCTGCAAGCGAAACGGCATAGCGCAGCGGAATGAAGCCGAAATTGAACAGAAACCAGGAAAGCCCGTCGGGAGACAGCAGCGACTGCCCGGCGTAAATCAGGATGAGAAGCAGGAGCGTGGCAAACAGCGCGGGCGGAAGATTGAAAACCGGCTGGCGCGGCGGCCTGGCCGGCGGTTCGGGCTGCATAGGCTGGAAAGCCTGATCAGGCCCGGACGTCTGTTCGTTCATGCTCATCTCGCCTCGTTGGAGGCCACAGCCATACAGGAGCCGGCTTCAAAAAAAAAGCCGTCCGGAACTGGCCGGACGGCTCGCCTGGGTTCCCCGAAGGATGGCCCCTCCCCTGGCAGTCTGTGCAGAACTTCACTGTTTGAAGTGATGGAGAGACGGTCTCACGACAGGCCTTGGCGCTCAAGCGAAACCCTTCCTTAACCTTAACTCGCCGGATTTGGCATGAAATCCGCAAGGTAGAAGGTGAAGGGGCGAAAACCGCCCGCCAATGAACCGAAATGAGACATTGCCATGCGCCTTCAGATCACGATCGACATTTTCGACTACTGGAATGCTCTGCGCGGCGGGCGCGATGCGCCGCTGAAATCGCAGATCGAGCCTGGCGCGATCCCACATCTGCTGTCGAGCCTCTTCATTCTGGAGATGGAGGAAGACCGGCATATTCGCTTCCGTCTCGCCGGCACGAAAATCTGCGATCTCTTCGGCCGTGATCTGCGCGGCGAGCGTTTCTCCGCCCTCTGGGCCAACGGCCAGCACGAGGATATCGAAAAGACAGCGCAGGGCGTCATGGCGCACGCCATCCCGACGCTTTTCAACGCGACGGGCTACAGTACCGCCGGCCATCACGCGGCCTTCGAAATCATCATGATGCCGCTGCGTTCGCCGGAGGGCGGCTGCGACCGGCTCCTCGGCGCCATCGCGCCTGCGGCCGCCGCAAGCTGGCTGGAGATCGTACCGCTCGAGCTGCTCGCGCTTGATCGCAGCCGCCTGCTGCACGACAAGTTCGGCCGCGCGCTCGAGGCGGAACCGCGCCGTCCCGTCGAGATCGCCGTGGAAAAACAGGCCACGTTCGGCCAGGCCATGCTGCGTGTCATGTCGCATTTCCTGCATGGAGCAGCCGCTCGCTGACTGTTACGTTTTGGGTCGCCCCCCTAGTACTTTAGGGTTAGGCGCTGCCTGTTTCCACAACCTTCTGTTAAGGGATTGCGGGTAAGGATTGGGCTCAGCGATTTCATAAAGAAGCCCTTTGATGCACTCGTTCCAGCCCGCTCAGACGCACCGACCTGCGCCGCGCCCAGAACAGGGAGTGTTTCAGCGCGTGCCCATCAATATGCAGGGCCGCCTGATGCTTGCGAGCTACGAAGAATTCGAATGCATGGTGATCGATATGTCGCCCGGCGACATGTATGTCACCTGCGCCGGCCGCCCGCGCGCCAATGAACGTGTCGTCGCCTATATCGACCACCTCGGCCGCGTCGAAGGTCATGTGCAGACAGTCGACATGCGTGGCTTCACGATGTCGATCAACGCCACCGAACGCAAGCGCGAGAAGCTCGCCGCCCAGCTCACCTGGCTTGCCAACAAGCACGAGCTCGGTCTGCCGGAAGATCGCCGTCACGATCGTCTGACCCCGCGCGAGACCAAGACCGAACTCACGCTGGAGGACGGCACGCGCTACATGTGCCGCATCATGGACCTTTCGCTTTCCGGCGCCGCCGTCGATGTCGAAGTGCGCCCGACGCTCGGCACGCCCGTTCGTCTCGGCAACATGCGCGGTCGCGTCGTTCGTCATTTCTCGGAAGGCGTTGCGATCGAATTCCTGTCGGTCCAGTCGCGCGAGACGCTCCGCGAATTTCTCTAGAGCAATTCCAGAAAAAGTGCGCATCGGTTTTTCGTCCGGTTTCGGCCTGTCAGTCTATGCGGCACGGATGCCTTGGAACTCCACATCCGTCATCTATCCGTCACAGATTTGAAGGATACAGCGCGCCTCAACCAAGGCACGGTCATGTCAGTCCTCTTTCCCGAAATCGAACCGCATGAACACGGCTTGCTCGACACCGGCGACGGCAACCTCGTCTATTGGGAAGCTTGCGGCAATCCGTCCGGCAAGCCCGCGCTCGTCCTGCATGGCGGACCGGGGTCCGGCTGCTCGACAACGGCACGACGCTATTTCGATCCTTCGGTCTACCGCATCATCCTCTTCGATCAGCGCAATTGCGGACGTAGCCTGCCGAACGCCGCCGACGCCGCAGCTGACCTCTCGCGCAACACGACTGCCCATCTCATCGAGGACATAGAGCAGCTGCGCAGCCTCTTCGGCGTGGAAAAGTGGACGATCTTCGGAAACTCCTGGGGCTCGACGCTGGCGCTCGCCTATGCGCAAACCCACACCGCCCATGTCAACGGCATCGTCATTTCGGGCGTTACGACGACGCGCCGCTCCGAAATCGACTGGCTCTATCGCGGTATGGCGCCGCTCTTCCCCGAGGAATGGCAGAGGTTCGGCGAGGCGCTACCGCCGGCGTTGCGTAGCAGCGATCGGGTGAGCGCCTACCATCAACTGCTCAATCATCCCGAGGAACAGGTGAGGCTGCAGGCCGCGCACGACTGGCATGAATGGGAAGCTGCCACGATCCTGCTTGCCGACGCCGCTGGCCTGCCCCGGCGCTGGTCCGATCCGCTCTATCGTCTGGCACGTGCCCGTATCATCACGCACTATTTCCTCGAGGGCGCCTGGCTCGAGGACGGCATACTCCTGAAGAATGCCGGGCGTCTCGCAGGCATTCCTGGCGTCCTGATCCACGGACGTTTCGACATAGAGGCACCACTTGTCACTGCATGGGAACTTGCGCGCGCATGGCCCGGTGTCGAGCTCGTGGTGCTGCCAAAGGCCGCCCATTCCACCGAAAACGCTGATATTGCCGCCGCGATCGTGGCTGCGACGAACAGATTTCGTGATCTCTGACGAAATTATTTTTTCGGCGGCACATCCGGACATGAGCCGGAATCGGCTTTTGGAGAAGCGATTCAGCCCATTTGGGAACTGCGGCCGGATTTGCCCCAACTACCGCTCCCGCCACAGGTCGCCGCAGAAATTTATCCGGCTTACCAGATATTGTTAACGGCCTGCCCGGTTTTCGGTCATTTCCGGTCCAAAAGTCTTTTTCCTAAACCTTCAATTTTAATCGAATTTGCGACGAATGCGTCTTTAATTTTAGTCGTATTCGAGATGGATTTGATTCAATTTCGCTGCGTATTTGAATCAACTAAGCCATTAATTTTATTGCGTAATTTTGCGTGAGATAAAAACGTCCGTGTCATTGTCGTCCTCATAACGGGGAGACGATAATGTCAATTCGAAATCTACTGAAGAGCGGCCTTCTGGCCGTCGGCATGATAGCGGCAATGGCGGGCGCAGGACAGGCATCACCCGCCAGCATGACGCTTGCAGGCAATGCGAGCCCGCCAATCGGGCACTATGAATTCTGCCAGGCCAATCCGAAAGAATGCGCCTATGCCGGCGGCGATGCCGGCCCTGCGATCCTTACCGAGGATCGCTGGAAAAAAATCCTTGAGATCAACTATACCGTCAATTCCACCATCCAGCCGATGACGGACATGGAGATCTATGGTGTCGAGGAGCGCTGGGCCTATCCGAAGACCGCTGGCGACTGTGAGGACTTCGCGCTCCTGAAGCGCAAGATGCTGATCGACGCCGGCTTCTCTCCGTCCGATACGCTGATGACCGTCGTGCTGCAGCCGAATGGTGAGGGCCATGCCGTGCTGACGGTGCGTACCGACCACGGCGACTTCATTCTCGACAACATGCGCAACAAGGTGCTGCTGTGGTCGGATACCGAATACACCTACCTGAAGCGCCAGTCCGCCGATGATCCGGCCCGCTGGACGAAGCTGCAGGATGGCCGCGCCGTCGCAGTCGGTAGCGTGAAGTAACAGGCATACCGGCTCCGGTCAGTCCCCGCATCCCCGTCCCGACCGGCGCCCAGAGCCGTTCCCGCTGTCCCGGGAACGGCTCGCTTCTTTTGTGGCGCTTCCTTTTGGTTGAGTTAACGACCCGTTAACTCCCGCTATTCCATCATCTCCCCGAGATTCATCACCGGCACCGACGACTCGCGTTCTTCTTACGGCGGCCCGATATCCGAGGACGACGATGATCCATTCCGCCGCGGGCCATCCTGCCGAGCAACCCCTTCTCTCGACCCGGTTCCTGGTCCGTGTCACCGCGACGATTGCGGTTCTGGCACTGCTGACGGTTGCGATCAGCATTGCCGGTCGCTGGTTCGGCCGTCACATCTCGCTTGCCGGCAATACGGAAAACACCGATGGGATCACACTCACCATCGGCCGCGATACGATCGGCCTGCCCGCCAACACGATTCGCTTCCCCAGCGAACGGCATGACGGCGCCGCCGAACGGGTCGATCTATACCTCACCTGGCCGGAAATGCAGGGCTACAGCAAGGAAACGCGCCAGCGTTTCGACGACATCGCCCAATCGTCAGGCCTGATTTTCCTGCAGATCACGCAAGGCACGATGTCACGGGATATGTCGGGCCGGTTGGAACCGATCTATTCGCATCTGATGGATGGCGCCGCCGAACCCTTCTCGCATGGCTTGACGCTGCACCGCCTGCGGGCCGATGCCGGCTACAACGGTGAGATATTGTTGACCGCATCGCGTGAAGGGGCCGCAGATTATGTGGTTCGCTGTGTCTTGCCCTCGTCTGCCGAGGTCGCGACCAGCGGCGATTGTCAGCGCGATATCAAGGTCGGCAAAGATTTAAGTGTGCTTTACCGGTTCTCAAGTCGTCATTTGGCCGACTGGGACCATATTGATGCCGCGATCAGGACCTTTGTGGAAACCCGGCTTGTGAGCCGGTCTGCAACACCCCGCTAAAATCCCCGCAAATGTCTGAAGAAACGATTCATCATAAACGGATTGGTAACGCTGAACCGGTAGTTTTCCAAGACAGCCGGTTACGCAGTAGGGGGTGCGTGGCCCGCCAAACATCCGAAATGCAAGCGAAGAGTGGAATAGTGTCAAGGTCAATTTCCTCCGTATCATCGCCGTGGTCTGCCGGTTTCCTCGCAAAGGTGCTGACGATCCTTTCGATGGCTATCGCGATCGTCGCGGTCGACTCGGTCAATGCCGAAGCGGAAGCTGCAAATCCGAAGTATGCCGGCATCGTCGTCGATGCCCGGACGGGAAATGTTCTCTACAGCGAGAACGCCGACCGTCTGCAGTATCCGGCGTCGCTCACGAAGATGATGACGCTCTACATGACCTTCGAGGCACTCGAGCAAGGCCGTATCCGCCTCGATACGCCCGTCCCCTTCTCTGCTCACGCATCCGCTCAGGCGCCGACCAAGCTCGGTGTGCGCGCCGGCGGCACGATTACTGTCGAACAGGGTATCCTCGGTCTCGTGACGTTGTCTGCCAATGACGCGGCGACCGCGCTCGGTGAAATGCTCGGCGGCTCGGAAGATCGTTTCGCCCAGATGATGACGGCCAAGGCGCATGCGCTCGGCATGACGCGCACGACCTATCGCAATGCCAACGGCCTGCCGAATACCGCGCAGATGACGACGGCCCGCGATCAGGCTCGCCTCGGCATCGCTCTTCGGCAGCATTTCCCGCAATATTACGGCTACTTCAATACGCGCGCCTTCAAGTTCGGCAATCGCGTCATTCGCAGCCATAACCGCCTCGTCGGCTCGGTCCGCGGCGTCGATGGCATCAAGACCGGTTATACCCGCGCTGCCGGCTTCAATCTGGTCAGTTCCCTGCAGGTCGACGGCAAGTCGATCGTCGGCGTGGTTCTGGGCGGTGCCTCCACCCCTGCCCGCGACTCGCAGATGCGCAGGCTGCTCGATGCCTATCTGCCAAAGGCCGCCGCCAGCGGCGGCACGCTCGTCGCACAGTCGAAGCAGATGCCCGAGATGATCGAAACGCCCGCTCCGGTTTCTCCTGCCAAGGTTGCCCAGGTCGCGGAAAAGAAAACAATCCCGGCCAATCAGCCGCCAGTCGCGGCAGCCGCTGCCGATCTCGGTCTGCCGCACAAGGGGCCGCTTCCGGATAGCCGTTATCAGACTGCAAGCACCGAAGTTGCCTATGCGGAAACCGCCGCACCGAAGACAGGCAATCCCTTGCTGGCGCAGCCGATGCCGTCTCCGACCAAGGTAAAGACCGTCGCGATCAAGCAGCAGCAGGCCTCCGCCGCCGTCCCGACGCCGGCAGCTGCCTATGTGCCGCCGGAACAGGGTGACACCTCTGTCGACGAATTGACGACGGCCTCCACCAAGGCTGCCCCTGCAAAGGACGTTGCCGCCAAGGAAGTGCCGCAGCCGTCCGGCTGGGTCGTCCAGATCGGTGTCTCTTCCAGCCGGGAAATGGCGATGGACCTTCTGGCAAGCGCCAAGGCCAAGGGTGGCAAGGCGCTGAACTCCGCCAAGCCTTTCGCCGTCGCCTATGCCAGCGGAGCCGATCAGGTCTACCGCGCCCGTTTCGGCGGTTTCGACGACCAGCGTGATGCCGTCAATGCCTGCAAGGCCCTCAAGAAGGCCGGCGTGAAGTGCTGGGCGGCCGCACAATGAGATATCTGGCGCTGCCTGTCACTGACTTGGCGGCGCTCCCGCCTGCCGGCTGCGATGTTCGCGCCGCCGGCAGTCTATCCTAGTCGATTTGTATTGCGTACGGGGAAGATGATGTCGATCAACGAGAATGTACCAAATGCGCCTGCGGGGCGCCGGGCGGTCAATAAGGGACGCTCCGGCCTGCACCCGCTGCACGAGGCAGCACTCCGCCTCGCCGAAATCGGCCTGCAGCGCCCGAAGGCGAAATCGCCGAAGACCCGTGATCTCATCAACCTGTTGCTATGCCACGGCGCGCGCGCCTGGCGTTACTCGCAGCCGGAGGCGCATATTCACCTGCACATCACCTCGCCCGACGGCAATTCGCCGGTCGTGCTGCGCTTGCGGTAGAAGCAATTCCACCAAGGGTGTGCAGTGTTTTACATCCGGAACCGCTAGGGACGAGAAACCTTACAGCAATCCGAGTTCCGAAAGCTCGCGGCGCAGATCCGCGGGCATTTCCGCAATGCCGGCGCCGAGACTGTGGAGATCGCGCGGCACGTCCTCATCGGGATAATAACGCCAGCCCTGGAAGGCACGCTTTGGCTGAACCGAGGTTTCGATCACTTCGGGCCCGAGGACGAGATGGCAGCGTCCAATGCCCTCACCGTCGGTAAACGTCTGAACGTCCAGGATTTTCTGCCGCGCCTGAACCTGCCCCTTGATTACCCAATAGAGGGAGCCGCCATCGAGCAGCTCGTCCACACGCTTCGGTACCATGCGGGTCGTATGGACCGAGTGCGGTTCCAGTCCGGCGGCAATGGCGCGCAGCGAACGCTCGGCCACCCATTCGCGCAGGTCTTCGATCGAGTCGCAGCCGACGCAGAGCTTGATGAGATTTAATGCCATGCTGCCGTTGAAATCCTTTTGGCCGGCAGCGTCAAGCGGCTAACGCAAGTCGAGCAAAAGTGTGCAACGGTTTTGCGTCAACGACATGCGCGAAATAAAGCAAGTCGAGCAAAAGTGTGCAGCGGTCTTGCGTCAACGAGATGCCTAAAGCAAAGCCTTGAACGTCCGCAAACTCAGCATTCAACGACATTGACGGCAAGGCCCCCTGTCGAGGTCTCCTTGTATTTCTCGCTCATGTCGTTGCCGGTCTGGCGCATGGTCTCGATACAGGCATCGAGCGGCACGAAATGCTGGCCATCGCCCTTCACAGCGAGCGAGGCGGCTGTGACCGCCTTAACCGCACCCAGCGCATTGCGTTCGATACAGGGCACCTGCACGAGGCCGCCGACTGGATCGCAGGTCATGCCGAGATGGTGTTCGAGTGCGATCTCGGCGGCATTTTCGATCTGTGCAGGCGTGCCGCCCATGACGGCTGCGAGGCCGGCGGCTGCCATGGCGGCAGCCGAGCCGACCTCGCCCTGACAGCCGACTTCCGCGCCCGAGATCGAGGCATTGTGCTTGATGATGCCGCCGATCGCCGCTGCGGTCAGCAGATAGTCGTGGATCCCCTTCCGGTCCCAGTCCTCGTGGAAATGCTCGTAGTAGCGGATCGTTGCCGGGATGACGCCGGCAGCGCCATTGGTCGGCGCCGTGACGACACGCCCGCCTGCGGCATTCTCCTCGTTGACCGCCATCGCGTAGACGCTCAGCCAGTCGTTGGCGAGCAGCGGGTTGACGCGGTTGCTGCGCCATTCTTCCTGAAGCTTGTCGTGGATGTGCTTGGCCCGGCGCCGGACGTTGAGGCCGCCGGGCATGATGCCCTCGACCTTCAGCCCGCGCTCGATGCAGGAGCGCATTGCTTCCCAGATGCGGTCGAGACCGGTATCCAGTTCTTCACGGCTGCGCTGGCTTTCCTCATTGGCGCGTTTCATCTGCGCAATCGACAGGCCGGAGCGCTCGGCCATATCAAGCATCTGCTTGGCGCTGGCGAAGGGGTAAGGCACCTTGTAATTGCCTTGTTGCGCCTTCTTGCGCGCCCGCATCTGTTCGAGCTCCGTATCGGTGACGACGAAGCCGCCGCCGACGGAATAATAGATGCGCTTGACGAGAAGCCGCCCGTCCTTGTCATAGGCCGAGAAACTCATGCCGTTGGCGTGGCCCGGCAGCGGCTGCTTCTTGTCGAAAATCAGATCCGTCTTCGGCTGAAACTGGTAGCCCGGGTGGCCCTCCGGCGTGATCCGGCCGCTCTTTTCCACGCCATCGATAGTGGCGTCCATATGATCCGGGTCGACCTTGTCGGGCGCCTCGCCCATCAGGCCGAGGATGACCGCCCTGCCCGTACCATGGCCGATGCCCGTATGGGCGAGCGAACCGTGCAGGCTGACCTTGATGGCGGCCACCTGAGCGCCGATGGAAGGACGCGGCCATTCATCAGATAGGATGAGGTCGAGGAACCGGTTGGCAGCCGTCATCGGTCCCATCGTATGCGAGCTCGACGGGCCGACACCGATCTTGAACACATCGAATACCGAAAGAAACATGGAGGCGCCTTCTAAAATTCACGATGCAGACTATGCGAGCCCGGCTCGACATCCGCGTGGCGGACCGACATCGCCTTGAACCGGTGCGACATCAGGCCGGACACTAGTTGGAAGCCGCTCATCTTGCCAGTGATTCTCATCTTGCCGGTCATTGCAGCATTCGAATGCATCTGTAGAGTGGCCGCATTTATACGGGAACTGACTCGCTGATGATGACGACCGCGGATCATATCGCGCTTGCCTTCTTTATTTTTATCTGGATGGGCTATTCCTGGCTCCTGCGCGGCCAGACCTTCTTCGGGCGCACGAGCCTGACCCATGCCATGGCGGAGCGGCGTCGTGAATGGATATATAATTCCCTGCGCCGTGATTTGAAGATGATCGACACCCAGATCATGGCCGGGCTGCAGAACGGGACGGCCTTTTTTGCCTCGACCTCCATTTTCGCGATCGGCAGCTGCTTTGCGCTTCTCGGCGCAACGGAAAAGGTCGATGCAGTCTTTGCCGACCTGCCCTTCGTCTTTCATAGCGGCCATGCCGTCTTCGAAATGAAGGTCGGCGGCCTGGCTGCCTTGTTCGGCTATGCCTTCTTCAAGTTCGGCTGGTCTTACCGTCTCTTCAATTATTGCACCATCCTGTTCGGCTCCATGCCCATGATGCACGATACCGACAAGGATATCATTGCCGCCGAGCGCGCCGCCGAACGTGTCATCCGCATGAACGTCCTTGCCGGCAGCCACTTCAACGAGGGGCTGAGGGCTATCTTCCTGTCGATCGGCTACCTCGGTTGGTTCATCAATCCCTATGTCTTCATGGGAACGACATCGATTGTCGTCTTCGTGCTCACCCGCCGGCAGTTCTTTTCGGCAGAACGGCTGGCGATCATGGAGCCGCAAGTGCCACCAAATCTCCATCTTTCTCCTGTTCTGCCCAATACGCCTTCACCGACTGACGGCGACGAATTGTCCGGGAGATTGTGAATGACATTGCCGGCAACGGAAGCGGCGCCTTATGCAAAACCGCCGCGCATCGGCCTTGTGGACACGGCGCGGGGTGCGGCGCTCATTGCCATGGCCACCTATCATTTCAGCTGGGATCTCGAATTCATGGGCTATCTGCAGCCTGGAACGGCCGAGACCGGCTGGCTGAAGATTTATGCCCGGGCGATCGCCGCCACCTTCCTGTTCATCGTGGGTGTCAGCCTCGTGCTCGCCAGCCGGCCGGACATTCGCTGGCCCTCCTTCTGGAAGCGTTTTGGCATGATCGCCGCTGCGGCCGTGCTCATATCGGCGGCGACCGCCTATCTTGTGCCCGGGGAATGGATTTACTTCGGCATCCTGCATTCCATTGCGGTTCTGAGCCTCATCGGCGTGGTCTTCCTGCGCCTGCCCTTGCCTTTGACGCTGCTCGTCACGCTGGCACTGCTAGTCGGCTGGATTGCTGATATTTTCGTGATGCCGGGCGTGCTCGGTTCACACCTGTTCGATCCGAAATATCTTGCCTGGCTCGGCTTTGCGGCCACGCCCGATCGCTCCAATGATTTTGTACCGCTCTTCCCCTGGGCGACACCCTTCTTCCTCGGCATGAGCCTTGCGCGCCTTGCCTTCCGGACGAACCTGCCGCATCGGCTGGCGGCGTTAGGCACAGGCGGCACATGGCTTGCGCGCCTCGGCCGCCACAGCCTCGCCTTTTACCTCATTCATCAGCCGGTGCTGATCGCGATCGCTTACGGTCTGACATTCATCATCGCGCCGCCGAAGCCCGATCCGGTCGCGACCTATCTGCGCCAGTGCAACACGTCCTGCACGGTCGAACAGGGTGAAGCGGTCTGCCGCAGCTTCTGCCAGTGCACGCTCGAGCAGCTGCAGGCGCAGCAGCTCTTCACGCTATTTCAGGCAGGTCAGGTCAAAGCCGACGATGAGAGGATCATGGCGCTTGCGGGCCAGTGCAGCGCCCAAATCGAGCCCGAGCTGCCGCCCGAGCCCCAACAGTGATCAAGCAATGATCAGGTGGTGACGCCGATTTCTGCGAGGCGGCCGAGGCAGGCCTCTTCGATATTGTCGAGCTCGGTGATCGTTTCATCGATATCCTTACGCTTCTGGCGCAGGTCTTCACGCTTTTCGTCCACGCGTTTCATCAGGAGCTTGAGCTGACCGAGCTCGCCCGGCGGCTCCTTGTAGACCTGGATGATTTCGCGGATTTCGGCAATGGTGAAGCCGATACGCCGGCCCCGCAGGATTTCCTGGATGAGGCGCCGGTCGGCAGGTCGAAACAGGCGCGTGCGTCCGCGACGTTCCGGATGGATCAATCCCTCATCTTCATAGAAGCGAAGCGTGCGCGTCGACACTCCGAATTCGCGCGTCAGCTCCGTTATGGTATAGTATTTGTTCACTAGCATCTCATCCCCGTCATCGACCCGACATATTATTGACTTTTACGTAATAGTCAATTTCGGCGGGTTTCAGATGCCGAACCACCATGTCGCGAGGCCGAGGAAGGCGAAGAAGCCGGTGCAGTCGGTCACGGTCGTGACGAAAACGGATGAAGCGATCGCCGGGTCGGCTCCCATCTTGTCGAGAAGCAGCGGCAGCAGGATGCCGGCAAGCGCCGCCGCCATCAGATTGATGATCATGGCTGCTCCGATGACGGCGCCGAGCTGGTAGTTGTGGAACCAGGTACCGGCGATGGCGCCAAGCAGGATGGCGAAGAGAATGCCGTTCAGGATGCCGACGCCCGCCTCTCTTCGGATGATGCGGCCGGCATTGTAGATATCGAGATCGCGGGTCGCGAGCGCGCGCACCGTCACGGTCATGGTCTGTGTGCCGGCATTGCCACCCATGGAGGCAACGATCGGCATCAGCACCGCGAGTGCGATCATCTTCTCGATCGAACCGTCGAACAGGCCGATGACGCTGGCCGACAGCATCGCCGTACCGAGGTTGATCAGCAGCCAGAGGAACCGCGAGCGCACGGTCGAGATCACATTGTCGGACAGTTCTTCGTCGCCGACACCGCCGAGGCGCTTGATATCCTCGTCCGCTTCTTCATGGATCACGTCGACCACGTCGTCGATGGTGAGCACGCCGACGAGGCGTTCGTTCTCGTCGACGACGGCAGCGGAAAGAAGGTCATACTGTTCGAAGAGCTGGGCCGCCTCTTCCTGGTCCATCTCGGCCGGAATCGGATGGTTCGTCTCCCGCATGATGGCTTCGATCTTTGACTGCCGCTTGGTGCGCAGGATCTGGTCGAGATCGACGGCGCCGAGCAGCTTGAAGGTCGGGTCGATCACGAAGATCTGCGAAAAGGAATAGGGCAGATCCTCTTCGTCGCGCATGTAGTCGATCGTCTGCCCGACAGTCCAGAATGGCGGCACGGCGACGAATTCCGTCTGCATGCGTCGGCCGGCGGAGCTTTCAGGGTAATCAAGCGCGCGCCGAAGGCGAACCCGCTCCGTGAATGGCAGTTGCGCGAGAATCTCTTCGCGGTCTTCCTGGTCGAGATCTTCGAGAATGTAGACGGCGTCGTCGGAATCCAGTTCGCCAATCGCCGCGGCAATCTGTTCGTTCGGCATCTGATCGACGATTTCGCGGCGGATCGTCTCGTCCACCTCGGTCAGCGCCGTCATGTCGAAATCGTCGCCGAGCAGATGCACCAGTGCCAGACGCTGATCCGGCTGGATCGATTCGAGCAGGTCGCCTATTTCCGATTCGTGGAGGCGCGCGACATTCTGGCGGAGAAACAGCGTGTCGCGATCGGCAATGGCGGCGCCGAGGCGCACGAGGAAATCGCTGCGCACATTGCCGTCTTCATTATAGATATCGACGTCTTCGTCTGCCGGACGTTTGCGATTGCGGTCTTCGGTATCGGTCGTCGTCATATGCCGCCCTCGCATTTCTGTCAGATTTCAACGACTGTCGCGCCGCATTCGAAAATGTCGGCTGAAAATGCATTGTCAACAAGCGGATAAGCGAATTCCGCCCTGCCCTTTTGGTCGCCGGAATGCACATCGACCTGCTAGCCGAAAGCATTTCTGCCGTAAAGCGCAAACCCATGCTTTCTGATGACAATGCCTGTGGCCAGCTATAGTTTCCGCTGCCATTTATCGAAAGGAAGCTCAGCCGTGCCGATCCGCCCGATTCTCCGCTATCCGCATCCCGGCCTGAAGACGGTCTGCACGCCGGTGACCGCGTTCGATTCGGCCCTTTCCGCCCTTGCCGACGATCTGCTGCAGACGATGCGCGCGGCACCCGGCGTTGGCATCACCGCTGCCCATATCGGCGTCTTCCAGCGCCTGACGGTGCTGGAAATCGACAAGGCGGACGGCGTGCGCATCTACGCCAATCCGGAGATCACGTGGTTTTCAGATCAGACGATGGTTCATATGGAAGGCAGCGTCTCCATGCCGGGGGCGACGGACGAGGTCACGCGGCCGAGCGCGGTTCGTTTCCGCTACCAGGGTCTGGATGGCCATCAGCATGAAGAAGAGGCCACCGGCCTCCTCGCCATCTGCATCCAGCATGAGATCGATCAGCTCGACGGCATTTTCTGGCTGCAGCGTCTGTCGCGGCTGAAACGTGACCGGCTGATCAGGAAATGGGAAAAGACGAAAAGCTGAGTCGCGCTATTAAACGCGCGAACCAAGTGCGCCCTTCCGACGTTTGCCTTGCAGTGAAACCGGAAGGAGACGGAAATGCCTGGCAAGAACGACAAGTCCTCGCTTTCCCGCGAGGAAGACTACCGCGACTTCGAAGAGCGCAATCTGGACGACGGCTGGCCCTACGCGGACGGCAGCGGCGCCAAGGCTGCCGGCAGTGAAAACCGTGCCTACGGCGAAACCTCGGCCAATTTCGACCGCGACCGCAATAGCGGCTTCCGCATCGACGGCACGGACGAGGACGGCAACGAGAATCGCATGAAGGATTCGCTTGAGCCTGACACGATCGACCGCGACGAAAGCGACGATCTCGAAGCCCGCGTGACCGAGAACCTGGAGAATATCCCCGAGGTCGATATCGACAGTGTGGAAGTTCACGCCGACGGCCATACCGTGACGCTGGAGGGTTCTGTCGAAACGATCGGGATTGCCCGCAAGGTCGAACTTGGCGCCCTGTCGGTAGACGGTGTCCATCATGTCCGCAACCACCTGCACACAACCGGTGTCGATGCCCATATCCCGAACGAGGATTGAGGCGAAAAACACAAAGTCGCCACATTTGAAAACCGGGAAGCGGCCTGCTTTCCGGTTTTGCTGTCTCTAAAATTAAAAATAGTTAATCAATCAAAGATTGCAGGATTGTAATCTTTCGGAAAGCCCTGACATCTCAGGCAATTAACTGTGCCGGCTAAGGTAACGTGCCCGTCAAAAACGTTGACAAATATGTGATTTTGTTCGGACAAAACGCCGCAACAGAGCTGTCATCTTTCTCACAAAATCGCCCAAATTGGAGCGCGAACTTATCGTGCCGAGGGTTGGATTTACGTTGTTGAATTCAACAATAGATTGAGGAGATAGACCCATGCGCATGAAGTTCGCCGCCGCCGCCACCCTGTTTGCCGTCAGCATGGCAAGTGCCGCTTTTGCACAGCCGAAATTTATGGACGACTATTCCAATAATGGTGATGGCCTCTACCAGACGCCGGTCGCGCCGGCGAAGCCTATTCACTACCCGACCCATGTAGCCCCCCCGGCCTATTCCAGCGACTATACGAATGATAGTGACGGCTTCGCACCGGCCGCGATGGCCAAGCCCGCGAAGGTCGACAACACTACCACCGCCAGCATCAAGCCTCTTCCGGATTGCCACAGCATGGTCGGCCCGAAGGGTTCGCATCAGAAAGGTGCCGATAGCGGCGCAAGCCGTACTGAGGCCTGCCGCGCAATGCACTGACATGATCCGAGAAAGGGCCGGTTTCCGGCCCTTTTCTCTTGTAAATTCAATGTCCCGTTCGGCGTAATCCACACCTCGGGCAAGCTTTTAAAAAAAACTGTCACATCGCGCTTGTGTCCGTCAGAGGCTTTTGCTACATGCTGCCTCGCCGACGCAAATCGGCCTACCACGATGCGGTCGTGGCGGAATTGGTAGACGCGCAGCGTTGAGGTCGCTGTGGGGCAACCCGTGGAAGTTCGAGTCTTCTCGACCGCACCAAAGAAACCCGCTTCGGCGGGTTTTTTCTTTTTTGGCCAAAGGTTTAGTTCTCCGGTCCTGATGGCCTCGCCGCAAGAAGTGGCGCGCGGCAGCCCTTTCCCGCCGATATCGCCCCTGGTGGATATCACAGCAAAGCCAGCCGGCACTTGCTGCAATTCTGGTGCGCAATCTGCCGCTTGACTTCCATCTGGAATTGAGAACATAGATGGAACGCTTAGGGGTTCAGGGGTGTTCCTTTCATGAAAATTATTTCGATCGGCAACTTTTGACGTTTCGCTAGAAGAACTAGCTTCCGCTGATGCCGGTTCCTGCGTGAGGTAACTCACGCTCGCTGGCAATCCAGCCTTTCTCATACATTCGAACGCAAGCCGGACATTTCGGCTTGGCGCTTATTTCGCTTTGCCCGCGCATTTGCATGGCGCTATCCATGGGGGACCGCATGACATCGGAAGATCGCTATAAATACGTCAAGGGCGGCGTAGCACTCGCGATTCTCGGAACCCTCGTTATCGGCCTTTACATCGACTCGCTGTATCGCGGCGATACCGAGACGGCGGCCTACAAGACGGTCGATGACTGCCTTAAGGACAACAAGTTCGGTCCTGACGACTGCAAAAGCAGCTTCGCGATCGCTCGCGATGAACATCTGAAAAGCTCCCCCTCCTACGATAAACGCGAGGATTGCGAGGAGGAATTCGGCGACGGCCGTTGTGAGCAGACCTCTTCGGTCCATGCGTCCGGAGGAGGACATTTCAGCCCTTATCTCGGCGGGTATCTCGTTGGTCAGCCCGATAAGAAGGTCAATGGCGTCTACTATCCGGCTGTGCCCGCATCGGCGTTGTACGAGAGCCGCCACGTTCCAGGTTTCGTGGACGCTCGGGGCATTCTGGTGACCAACAAGGCTGGCGGCTTCAAGATGGCCTATCAATCCGCCGCTCACTATAAGCCTGCGGCCCCCACGACGACGCTCGCCCGCTCCGGTTTTGGCGCGCGCCACTTTGCTGCGTCCTGAGGGCTCAAGATGAAGCGCATCGCGACCGGCGAGAGACCTGACTGGGTGCGGAAACTCGAAGACCTCGATTTCACCATCCACCACATGTATGGCGAACTCTATTGGGATGAGCGCAATGCCTACCAATTCACGCTCGCTGAGATCGAGGATGGTCTCGAGGATCCGACCAACGAGATTCTGCAGCTCTGCTACAAAGCAGTCGATCGCATTTGCGCCGATCCCGCATTGATGACGCGCATGGCGATCCCGGCCGAGTTCCACGCCGCCGTCAGCAGATCCTGGAAATGGTCCGATCGTGATATCTACGGCCGCTTCGACCTGCGTTACGATGGCAAGCGTCCGGCAAAACTCTTCGAATTCAATGCCGATACGCCGACGTCACTCTTCGAAAGCGCTGTCATCCAGTGGGAATGGCTCCAAGACATGAAGCGTCTTGGCCGGTTGAGCGCCGATGCCGACCAGTTCAATTCGATCCACGAGAAGCTCATCGGCGCTTTCCAGTATTTCAAGAATGCCAGCGACAGCGGCGTCTTCCATTTCGGCTGCATCACCGACAATGAGGAAGACTATCTGACGACCAAATATCTCGCCGACGTTGCCTTCCAGGCGGGCTTCGAAGTTGTGGTGCTCGATATGGAAGAGATTGGCATCGATCCCGAGAACTGGTTCACCGATCTCGAAGACCGCCGGATGGAGAATCTCTTCAAGCTCTACCCGCTGGAATTCATGGTGCACGAGGAGTTTGGCGCACATCTCATCTCCACGCCCACAAAGATCCACGAGCCGCTGTGGAAGATGACGCTGTCGAACAAGGGCCTCCTCGCCGTCCTCTGGGAAATGGCGCCCAACCATCCGAACCTGCTGCCCGCCTATTTCGCCGACGATCCGCAGGCGCTGCGTCTGGAAAACGCCGTCAGAAAACCGCTCCTGTCGCGCGAAGGCGCAAATGTCACGCTGACGTCGGGGGAAACGATAATCGCGGTGGATGGCGAATATGGCGCAGAGGGCTACATTGTGCAGGAAACTTGCCTGCTCCCGCAGTTCGGCGAGGATTATGCCGTGATCGGCTCCTGGGTCGTCGCCGGCGAAGCCTGCGGCATCTGCATCCGCGAGGACAAATCGCCTATTACCCAGAACCTCTCCCGTTTTGTCCCGCATTTCATTATGGATTGATTGCACGGGGCTGCATCTCCAGGATGGCTGATCGCCACAAAGAGCGATTGAATCGCTCTTCGCCCAAGTCCATATAGAAGCCCGCGCCCGCCCTCTCCATTTTTGCGGATTGCGCCAAGGACTGCCATGCTACGCACCGATCTCGATTTCTCCATGCTCCCGAAACTCGGTTCGCGCGCCGTACGCTGGCGCATCTCAGACGGGCTCGTTCCCTATGAGGAAGCGGTGGAGACGATGGAGCGGGAAGTCGCAGCGATTTCAGAAGGTGGTGATGAACTCGTCTGGCTGCTGGAGCATCCGCCGCTTTATACAGCCGGCACCAGCGCCGACGCGAAGGATCTCGTCCAGCCGGATCGTTTCCCGGTCTTCGCTACCGGTCGTGGCGGCGAATACACCTATCATGGCCCCGGCCAGCGCGTTGCCTATGTCATGCTCGATCTCAAACGCCGCAGGCAGGATGTGCGTGCCTTCGTGGCAGCGCTCGAAGAGGTCATCATCCGCACGCTCGATTCGATGAATGTGCGCGGCGAACGCCGCGAGGATCGTGTCGGCGTCTGGGTCCGACGACCGGAGAGACCCTTGCTGCCTGACGGCACCATGGCGGAAGACAAGATCGCAGCACTCGGCATCCGTCTGCGCAAATGGGTGACCTTCCACGGCCTGTCGCTGAACGTCGATCCCGATCTCGATCATTTCGGCGGCATCGTGCCCTGCGGCATCTCGGCCTATGGCGTCACCAGCCTCGTCGATCTCGGCCTGCTCGTGACGATGGTCGATGCCGACATCCGCCTGCGCGCCGCCTTCGAAGAGATATTCGGCGAAACCGTCAACGATACAGCACTCTGTCCCTGATTGCCGTCCTTGATTGCCCGGGCTTCCTGTGGTTGATGACATCATCCGCAAGAAGCAGCCGTCATGTCCGAATCTCCCTCCACCCAGAATCCCCTCCGGGGCATGGCCATCATGGCCGGCGCCATGGCCATCCTGCCGACGATGGATGCGATCGCCAAATATATGGCGACCTTTGAGGGCATGTCGCCCGGGCAGGTAACCTTCTACCGCTTCTTCTTCCAGCTCGTCTGTACCCTGCCGATCCTTTTCGCCATGTTCGGTACGCAGGCTCTGTCGGCCAAGCGCCCGTGGATGAATCTGCTTCGCGGCGCGCTGCATGGTGCGGCAAGCCTGCTCTTCTTCGTCGCCGTCAAATACATGCCGCTCGCCGATGTCTTCGCCATCTATTTCGTCGAGCCGTTCATGCTGACGGCACTTTCGGCGCTCTTCCTCGGCGACAAGGTCGGCTGGCGGCGCTGGACGGCAATCGTCGTCGGTTTCGGCGGCGCCATGATCGTCATCCAGCCGAGCTACGAGATTTTCGGCCTGAAGGCGCTGCTGCCGGTCTTCTGCGCCTTCCTCTTCTCGCTCTATCTCTTCCTCAACCGCGCCATCGGCGAGGCAGATTCGCCGCTCACGATGCAGACCATGTCCGGTATTGGCGGTACGATCTTCATGGCGGGCGCAATGTTTGTCGGAAACAGCTTCGGCAATGCCGACTTCACTCCCTCCCTGCCGGCCTCCTGGCTCGGCCTCGTCCTGCTGCTGATCCTGGGCACGATTTCGGGCTATGCGCACATGCTGGTTGTTAAGGCTTTCCGGCTCGCGCCACTGTCGCTGCTGGCACCCTTCCAATATTTCGAGATCATTTCGGCGACCGTGCTCGGTTACGCCCTCTTCGGTGATTTTCCGAATTTTTCCAAATGGATAGGCATCGCAATTATTGTTGCATCGGGGCTCTTCATCATCTGGCGCGAGCGCGTGCAGGCGCGATCATTAAAATCCGCGTGAAATCCCCAAACTGCAGTTAACCGTTCTTCTTGAGGGATCTTCAATTCGGCACCGATAAAACCATTTCCGGCTTCATGATGAAGTCTGGAGATAAAACATGAGTGAGTTCCGTCTCGCTTTTCCGGCGTGTGTCATCGCCGGGAAGCATCGGCTGACGGCCGAAGACATTGTGCTTTTGCGCAAACACACCTTCCCGGAGGGAATCCGGACTTCCGATCATGTCGTAGTGTTGTTGGCGCTCAATAATTCCTGCCCCGAAAAATGCCCCGAGTGGAACACGTTTTTCATCGAACAGCTGGCAGGCTTCATCGTCGATTACACATATCCGCAGGGCTCGCTGGACGAGATCAATGTCGCATGGATCATGCGCATGTTCACGACCGACGGCGTCGTCAATTCCGCCCTCGAGCTGGAGCTCATCCTGCATGTCATGGAGCTCAGCGCCCACGTACCCGATGAGCTGCGCGCCCTGGCGCTAGATCAGCTCCGTCTGGCGCTCTCAGAGGATCTCGGCGGTTACAAGCTGACCCGCGCCACCGACCGCAAAAGCATCACGCGGCAGGATGTGGATTACCTGATGCGTGTTTTGAGAAACGTCAGCGACGGCGGCGTCATCGGCGTGTCGCCGGTCGAATATGGCGTGCTGCAGCGCATTGATGCGGTAACCCAGCCTGGCGCCAATCATCAGCGCTGGGGCGAGATCATGGCCGCGGTCGAACTCAGGGACTATGCCCAGCCGAGGCGGAGCCGCTGGCTTCGTATTATCGATGAAGAGCCGGTTGCCGCTGCCGCAGTTGCCTGATCTGCCGGTGATTTCTCAGCCCGATTGTGCGTTCCGGCTTTTTATGCGTAAAACTCCGGAGCGCATTTCCTGGGTGGAGACTCGATGTTCAAGAAGATCCTGATCGCGAATCGCGGCGAGATTGCCTGCCGCGTGATCAAAACCGCTCGCCGCATGGGCATTGCCACCGTTGCGGTCTATTCGGATGCGGATCGGGATGCCCTGCATGTCGAAATGGCCGATGAGGCTGTTCATATCGGCCCTGCCCCGGCAGCCGAAAGCTATCTCGTCGCCGACAAGATCATCGCCGCCTGCAAGGAAACCGGTGCCGAAGCCGTGCATCCCGGCTACGGCTTCCTGTCCGAGCGCGCCTCATTCTGCGAGGCCTTGGAAAAGCAGGGCATCGTCTTCATCGGTCCGAAGCCCAAGGCCATCATGGCGATGGGCGACAAGATCGAATCGAAGAAATTCGCGAATGCGGCAAAAGTCTCCACGGTGCCGGGCTATCTCGGCGTGATCGAGGATGCGGCGCATGCCGAAAAGATCGCCGGCGAGATCGGCTATCCCGTGATGATCAAGGCGTCGGCTGGCGGCGGCGGCAAGGGCATGCGCATTGCCTGGAACCAGGCAGAAGTGCGAGATGGTTTCGACCGCGCCCGTTCGGAAGCCAAGAGTTCCTTCGGCGATGATCGCGTCTTCATCGAAAAATACGTCGTCGATCCGCGCCATATCGAAATCCAGGTTCTGGCGGATGCGCATGGCAACGTCGTCTATCTCGGCGAGCGCGAATGTTCCATCCAGCGCCGGAACCAGAAGGTCGCCGAAGAAGCGCCCTCGCCTTTCCTCGACGAGAAGACCCGCGCTGCCATGGGCGAGCAGTCTGTGGCGCTGGCCAAGGCCGTCGATTACCAGAGCGCCGGCACGGTGGAGTTCATCGTCGACCGCGACCGCAATTTCTATTTCCTCGAAATGAATACCCGTCTGCAGGTCGAGCATCCTGTGACGGAGCTGGTGACCGGCATCGATCTCGTCGAGCAGATGATCCGCGTTGCTGCCGGGGAAAAGCTGCCCTTCGCGCAGAAGGATATCAAGCTCAACGGCTGGGCGGTGGAAAGCCGCCTCTATGCCGAAGATCCCTACCGCAACTTCCTGCCCTCGATCGGCCGCCTGACGCGCTACCGCCCGCCGGCGGAAGGCCGCACCGGCGACGTCATTATACGCAACGATACCGGCGTTTTCGAAGGCGCTGAAATCTCCATGTACTACGACCCGATGATCGCCAAGCTCTGCACCTGGGCGCCGAGCCGCCTGCAGGCGGTGGAAGCCATGGGACAGGCGCTGGATGCTTTCGTGGTTGACGGCATCGAGCACAATGTTCCCTTCCTCGCAGCCCTCATGAAACATCCGCGCTGGCGCGAAGGTCGCCTCTCCACCGGCTTCATTGCCGAGGAATATCCCGAGGGATTTGCGCCGATGGCGCCAGATGCGGTGGAAGAGGCAGCCCTTGCCGCCATCGCGCTTTCCGTTTCCCTGATCGAGGCCGGGCGCCGCGAAGGTTTTGCCGATCGTCTGCGGCAGGCAAGCGGCCCGTTGCGCGAAGAATGGGTCGTTAAGCTCGGCGGAAATTACGTGCCGGTGAAACTCGTTGATGGCCTCGTCACCATCCCCTTCGAGATGGAAATGGAGGTTGCCGGCCGCACCGAAACCGTTGTCACCGATTGGCGACCGGGCGACCCGGTCTGGCATGGCAGGATTGCCAGCCGCCCGGTAACCGCGCAGATCCGACCGATCCTCAATGGCCTGCGCATCGACTGGCAGGGTCTATCGGTCAAGGCGCGCGTCTTCACCCCTCGCCATGCCGAGCTCGACCGCCTGATGCCGGTCAAGCTGCCGCCGGATACGTCCAAGCTCCTGCTCTGCCCCATGCCCGGCCTCGTCGTCTCGATTGCCGTCGCCGAGGGCCAGGAGGTCAAGGCTGGAGAGACGCTTGCCGTCGTCGAAGCCATGAAGATGGAAAACGTGCTGCGCGCCGAGCGCGATCTCGTCGTCGGCAAGATCAAGGCCGCGCCCGGCGAGAGCCTCGCTGTCGATGCCGTCATCATGGAATTCGCCTGAAGCATCGACCACGATTTCCGGATGGCCCTCTAAGCCTTTTTTGTGCTTGAGCCACCCTTGCGGAGCGTGCAAGAGTCCGCCACGCAAATCACGAGGAGATCGAAGATGGATGTTCGCGCCGCCGTTGCCGTTCAGGCAGGAAAACCCCTTGAGGTCATGACCGTTCAGCTCGAAGGCCCGAAGGCCGGCGAAGTGCTGATCGAGGTCAAGGCGACTGGCATCTGCCACACCGATGATTTCACGCTATCGGGCGCCGATCCGGAAGGTCTCTTCCCGGCGATCCTTGGCCATGAAGGCGCGGGCATCGTCGTCGATGTCGGCCCCGGCGTCACATCGCTCAAGAAGGGCGATCACGTTATCCCGCTCTACACGCCGGAATGCCGTGAGTGCTATTCCTGCACCTCTCGCAAGACCAATCTCTGCACCTCAATCCGCGCGACCCAGGGCCAGGGCGTCATGCCCGACGGCACCTCGCGCTTCTCGATCGGCAAGGACAAGATCCACCACTATATGGGCTGCTCGACCTTCGCGAACTTCACTGTTCTGCCGGAGATCGCGCTGGCGAAGATCAATCCCGACGCTCCCTTCGACAAGGTCTGCTATATCGGCTGTGGTGTGACGACGGGCATCGGCGCCGTCATCAACACGGCCAAGGTCGAGATCGGCTCGACGGCCATCGTCTTCGGTCTCGGCGGTATCGGCCTCAATGTTCTTCAGGGCCTGCGTCTTGCCGGTGCCGACATGATCATCGGCGTCGATATCAATCCCGACCGCAAGGCATGGGGCGAGAAGTTCGGCATGACGCATTTCGTCAACCCGAAGGAGGTCGGCGATGACATCGTGCCCCATCTCGTCAACATGACGAAGCGCCATGGCGACCTGATCGGCGGCGCCGATTACACCTTCGATTGCACCGGCAACACCAAGGTCATGCGCCAGGCACTGGAATCCAGCCACCGCGGCTGGGGCAAGTCCGTCATCATCGGCGTCGCCGGCGCCGGCCAGGAAATCTCCACGCGTCCCTTCCAGCTCGTCACCGGCCGCAACTGGATGGGCACGGCCTTCGGCGGCGCCCGTGGCCGCACAGACGTGCCGAAGATCGTCGACTGGTACATGGAAGGCAAGATCCAGATCGACCCGATGATCACCCACACCATGCCGCTCGAAGACATCAACAAGGGCTTCGATCTCATGCACAAGGGTGAAAGCATCCGTGGCGTCGTGGTTTACTAATCGTCCATGGATCTGCTGAAGAACTGGAAATTGAAATTGAGATACGGAAAGCTGAAAACGGCTTTCCGCCATTTCACGGTTATCGCCGACGGGGAAATCGCCGAGGCCAATCCGGATTTCGAGACCACCTTCGGCATGGCCGCCTTCTTTACTATCAAAGCGTGGGCTACCGACGGCGACGAAGCCACGGATATGGTCGTCAGCATAGGAAGACACGTCGGTTTCAATGCCACCGGCCGCATTTATCTTTACTCGACTGATCCGCAGCAACCTCCGCAAGACAAGCCATTTGCTTACGACTTGGATTTTCACCAATATAAGCGTGGCGACGACGATGTAGAGGAAAATCCACCTCTACCACATAGCGGCATTCATTGATTTATCTTGTCGAGAGCCGCCGCGCCATCCTTGCGAAATATCTATGAGGGCTCTGCGCTCATGTGTTCCATTATACCTATCTCTACTGGGGTTTTGTATCGATGACTGCGCCTAGCTACACAGTCGATCTCAAGGGTCTCGACGAGCTCTCCGCGCGAGAGCTCTACGACCTCCTGCGGATGCGTGTGGATGTCTTCGTCGTCGAGCAGAACTGCCCCTATCCGGAACTGGACGGCAAGGATATCGATGCCTTGCATCTGCGGCTCATAGAGGGCGGCGAGCTGCTCGGCTCGACACGGCTCTTGAAGCCCTACGGTGCGCAAGATCCGGCAAAGGTCGGCCGCGTCGTCGTCTCTCCGGCTCATCGCGGCAAGCGACTTGGCGATGCGCTGATGAGCGAATCGATCGCGGCCTGCGAAAGGCTTTATCCGGCAAATCCGATTGCCCTCTCCGCGCAGGCGCATTTGAGCCGCTTCTATGAATCCTTCGGTTTCGTGAAAACCTCGGAGGAATATCTCGAAGACGGCATTCCCCATATCGATATGGTCCGTCCGCTGGCCACCGAGCCCGCTTGAGGATATGGCCATGATCTATGTCGATGCCGACGCCTGCCCCGTCAAACCCGAAATCCTGAAAGTGGCCGAACGCCTCGGAATGGAAGTGACCTTCGTCGCCAATTCGGGCCTGCGCCCATCCCGCGACCCGATGGTGCGCAACGTCATCGTCTCCAACGCCTTCGATGCTGCCGACAACTGGATTGCCGACAATGCCGGCCCGACAGATGTCGTCGTCACCGCCGATGTGCCGCTTGCGGTCCGTTGTGTCGCCAAGGGCTCCTTCGTGACCGGTCCGACGGGCCGTGTCTTCGACGAAACGAATATCGGCATGGCAAGCGCCATGCGCGACCTCGGCGCGCATCTGCGCGAAACCGGTGAGAGCAAGGGCTACAACGCCGTCTTCAGCCCCAAGGACCGGTCGCGTTTTCTCGAAACGTTCGATCGTCTTTGCCGCCGCGCCAAGAACGCCTGACTTCATTCTCCGGGCGCTGGAATCGGGTGGCATGGCAGCTATGCCAATTCCTAGCTTGAAGTCAGCCGTTCCCTCGTCCATATGAAGTGCGACGCAGACGACTGCGGCGCTCGGGTCTGCCCGGGTCGCAAAAGTCGCGGGGACGGCCTCGCTCTTGATATGGAGAGTATGATGGCCTGGTTCCTGCTTTTTCTCGCTGGCCTTTTTGAATGTGGTTGGGCAATCGGTCTGAAATATACCGATGGCTTCACTCGTCCTATGCCGACCATCCTCACGGTGATTTCGATGGTCATCAGCGTCGTTCTGCTTGGTCTTGCCGTTAAAACCCTGCCGATCGGCACGGCCTACGCGATCTGGACCGGTATCGGCACGGTCGGCACAGTCCTGCTCGGTGTATGGCTTCTGGGCGATGCGGCAAGCGCCTCGCGCCTGATCTGTATTGCCCTTATTGTTGCAGGCATCGCCGGTCTCAAGTTGACGGCCTGAAGGCAATCATCAGAAATAAACAGGGCCGCGGGAAGAAAACCCGTGGCCCAAACCAATGCCCTCAACCCGAAATTCCTTAACCCTCAAGCCTGGCGGCCGAGGGTTTGATTTTACCCGATCTTCTCAGGGGAGTACGATGCCTTCCAGCTTGGTGGCGAAGGCGCTCTCCCCGCATTTAAGCTGTAATTCGTTTCCTTTGCGGCCTTATCCGCAGTTGCCGGAAGTTTCGCGTCCGGATGGGAAACGATTGATCGATGCATCAACAAGATGTCGTATTCTTGACCATCAGCGAGCACGCTCTCGGCGTTTTTCGACGGGCAGCCTCCAAGGAGGTATGCAATGACAACAGGGACTTCGACAGTATTTCTGGCCGCAACAGCGGCAATCCTGGCCAGCATGTCGGATAGAACCGACGCTCATGAGGCAGAGAGCGGCTGGACCTACCCTCCGGCCTGTTGCAAGTCTGATCAACTACACCGGGATTGTGATGCCATTCCAACGCTGGATGTCAGGCCAGGGCATCGCGGTTTTTCCGTCTTTCTGCGTGCCGGAGATCATCCGCTTGCCACCAGACCGCATCTCTTTTTCATTCCGTACGGGGATGAGATTCCGTCTGGAGACGGTCGTTATCATATCTGTCTTCACCCGACGGAAAACGACGTGAACTGCTTTTTTGCGCCTCCTGGCAATATCTAGACAGACGTCCGAATGTGGAAGCGCCTGCTAGGCGCTTCCACATCCAGGCCGAGGACTAAGACGTCACGCTGATGCGTTTCGGTTATCGACGGACCATGCACCGGCGCCGGCAAAGAACAGGTAGAGGAAGATGAAGCAGAACAGCACTGCGCCGTCGCCCTGGTTGAGAGCCGGGAAGAAGCTGTGCGGCATATGCGCCATGAAATAGGCGATCGCCATTTCGCCCGACAGCAGGAAGGCCACCGGTCGTGTTGCGAAGCCGATGAGAATGAGGATACCGCCAAAGGTTTCCAGCAATGCCGCAATCAGGAATAAGGTGGACAGCGGACCGTCGCCTTGGGCGGCCGGGAAGCCGAAAAGCTTCATCGTACCGTGCTCGATGAACAGAAGCGCGGTCATGATTCTGAGAGCGGCCAGACCATAGGGGCGGTAGGCAGATAGACGCTCGAAAGTTGACATAAAGACTCTCCTTAAGGGTGTACTGCCGAGCGTTATCGTGTCTCTATCGACGACTGAAGACACAATTTGCTGACAGGCGTTCACAACTTTGACTGTGGATAAACACTTGAATAGGCTATTTTATTCGATCATAGCGGAATGTTGTCGTGCTTCTTCCACGGATTGCTGAGGTCCTTGTTCTTCAACATCTTCAGCCCGCGCGCCAGCCGCCGCCGTGTCGAATGCGGCATGATCACCTCATCGACATAGCCGCGTTCAGCGGCCACGAAAGGTGACAGGAAACGGTCCTCGTACATCTTCGTGTGCGCAGCGATCTTTTCGGGATCGGCGATATCCTTGCGGAATATGATCTCGACAGCACCCTTGGCACCCATGACGGCGATCTGCGCCGTCGGCCAGGCATAGTTCAAATCGCCGCGCAGATGCTTGGATGCCATCACGTCATAGGCACCGCCGAAGGCCTTGCGGGTAATGACCGTCAGCTTCGGAACCGTTGCCTCCGCATAGGCAAAAAGCAGCTTGGCGCCGTGCTTGATGAGCCCGCCATATTCCTGTGCCGTGCCCGGCAGGAAACCCGGTACGTCGACGAAAGTGACGATCGGAATGTTGAAGCAGTCGCAGAAGCGCACGAAGCGCGCCGCCTTGCGCGAGGCGTCGCTGTCGAGCACGCCGGCAAGCACCATCGGCTGATTGGCGACGAAGCCGACCGTCGAACCCTCGATACGCCCGAAACCGCAGACGATATTCTTGGCAAAGCTCGCCTGGATCTCGAAAAAATCCCCCTCGTCCGCCACCTTCTGGATCAGTTCCTTGATGTCGTAGGGCTTGTTCGCATTGGCGGGGATCAGCGTGTCCAGCGAATTGTCCGCGTCCGTCACCGACTGGTACCATTCGATTTCCGGCACCGGCGACGTGTTCGACTGCGGCAGGAAGTCGATGAGCCGTCGCACCTGGCTGAGCGTATCGACATCATTGTCATAGGCGCCGTCGGCGATCGACGAGCGTGTCGTGTGCACGCTGGCGCCGCCGAGTTCCTCCGACGTCACGGTCTCGTTGGTGACGGTCTTGACCACATCGGGACCGGTGACGAACATGTAGGACGTGTCGCGCACCATGAAGATGAAGTCCGTCATGGCGGGCGAATAGACGTCGCCGCCGGCGCATGGTCCCATGATGACGGAGATCTGCGGAATGACACCGGAAGCCAGTACGTTACGCTGGAAGACCTCCGCATATCCGCCAAGCGCCGCCACCCCCTCCTGGATGCGCGCGCCGCCAGCATCATAGATGCCGATGATAGGGGCGCGGTTCTTCAGCGCCATATCCTGCACCTTGATGATTTTCTCGGCATGGGCTTCCGAGAGCGAGCCGCCGAAGACGGTGAAATCCTTGGCAAAGACGAAGACGGTCCGGCCGTTGACCGTGCCCCAGCCGGTCACTACGCCGTCGCCGGCGATGCGGCTCTTGTCCATGCCGAAATCGGTGGAGCGGTGCTCGACGAACATGTCGAACTCTTCGAAAGAGCCTTCGTCGAGGAAAAGATCGATGCGCTCGCGCGCCGTCAGCTTGCCGCGCTGGTGCTGCGCGTCGATACGCTGCTGGCCACCGCCGAGACGGGCAATACCGCGGCGGCGTTCGAGTTCTTCAAGAATATCCTTCATGATTTCCCCTCGCCGCTTGCAACGGCCGATTTTACAGCTCGGGCAATTCCAGCAAAACTGCGCAGCGGTTTTGCATGCGGAATTGCGTTAAAACAAAGAGATAGATCTTTCCGGATTCGACGAGAAACGGAAATGATCTATCGCCCGCTGAGTGCGAAGGCGGAGCGCACGCGTGCCGCGATATCTTCCGCAAGAATTTGGTCCGCCAGATCAGGATCTGCGGTCAGGCTGGTGACCTCAAAGGATGTAACTGCAATGACGGATCCGTCCTCCACGGAAGCGGCATCGATACTGACCTTGGCGACGTTGCGGTCCTTCTGGAAGCCGAGACCCTTTGTGACAGAAACGATGCGAATCGTCAGCACCACGCGCGGCAGTTCGGTCGTGCGCACCGTTGCACGGATGGCCGCGTTGACGCGATCGCTGATGCCGGAGAGCAGCTCTGCCGACATTGTCGTGCTGGACAGCACCACGGCACTGCGCACGTCATAGACGGGCTTTTCCTGCTTCTTCGGCATAAGGCTGGCACAGGCCGTCAGCGCCACGCAAACAAGCGCCATCAGGCAAATTCTCGACCTCAGCCACGCCATTCCAAATTCCCGCAAATCCCCGTCCGGAGTCGCAGATTTGGTCATAAAGCCCATCAAAGCAATATGATTCAGGCTCTTAGCGCGAAAAAAACATCCGTTGCCGCTTTGAAATCCTCAAAACGCTTGGCCCGGCGCTGCTCGGCTTCTTCGTCGCTTCCCCAATGTTCGATGGTCCAGTCCTCATCGAGATGGGCGAGCGACCAGGCTTCGTCCGGCGTGATCGCGGTCTCGGCAATGGCAAGCGCCAGCAGCGCCGAACCGGTGATCGTCGTCATCGTGTGGAGAGCTGCGAGCTCGAGGGCACTGTCATGCCGGCGCAGTGCCAAGCCGAAGGCGGCGATCGCCTCGCGCGGCTGCTCATGATGCATCACGCCTTCGACAAGGACGAAGCGTGCGCCGAGATCGGCGGCTGCCCAGTCGAGCACCGGATCCCAGCGTTCCATCTGTCGTTCGACCAGCTTTTCGGGACCATCGGCGCGATAGCAGAGCAGATCGCTTGACGAAAAGCGCAGAATATCCTCGAAGACGGCCTGTGTGTCTGTCGCGACACCGTCGATCGCCGTGTTGACAAGGCGCGTTGCCGGCATCAGCGAGGGATCGATGACCTCGCGCTGTGCGTCCCATTCGGCGGCCACGAGCTTTGCCAGCGCTTCGCTCGGCACGGCCAGGATCTGGCGGGCCGGCGTGCGTACGGCCTTGCCGTCGAGCATGATGGCGAAACCGTCCTCATTCGGTTCGACTGAAACAGCCTGATAGAAACGCTTCGGCAGCGGCTTCTTCATCTGGATCTGCGCGCGGCGGATCGGATCGGGATGGCTCAGGTCTTCGGAAAGGTCGTTCAGCAGGTCGCGCATGGGCTCACCTCAGGAAAAATGGCGCAAGATCTCGTCAGGATGATAGGCGATCGCATCGGCGCCGTTGGCGATCAGCTCATCCACGCTGGCATATCCCCAGGCAACGCCGATCGCCTTGGCGCCGGCGGCCTTTGCCATCTGCATATCGTAAATCGCGTCACCAATGACAATGGCATCGGTCGCGTCAATGCCGGTTTCGTCGCAACATTCGCTCACCATGGCCGGATGCGGCTTGGAGGGGCAATCGTCGGCGGTGCGTGCGACGACGAAATGCTTGTCGAAGCCGTGCGTCTCCATCACGAGCTTCAGCCCGCGCCGGGACTTGCCGGTCACCGCGCCGATCAGCAGATCCTCGCGCCCGGTAAGCGCATCGATCATCTCGCGAATGCCGGGAAAGAGCGGCTCGCGGTAGTCGAGATCCTGACGCACGACCGAAAACAGAGATTTGTAGTGTGCGGTCATGTCGACATCTTCCTGCTCGACATGCGGCTTGCCCTGCATGCGGGCAATGGCGATATCGAGCGTCAGGCCGATGATCGCCTTGGTGTCCTCGAAGCGCGGCTCGGGCTTGCCGAATTTTTCGAAGGTGCGGCGCATGGTTTCATGGATCAGCCCGGCACTGTCGACCAGCGTGCCGTCACAGTCAAAAAGCGCGAGTTTCATTCGTCGTCTCTCTCAGCCCCGGCAAGGTCGAGGCCGAGCAGGTTCCATGTCTGTACCATGTGCGGTGGCAGCGGCGCACTGACACGCAAGCGCCCGCCGGACGGGTGCGGGATATCGATATGGCGTGCGTGCAGATGCAGCTTCTTCTGGATGCCGCCGGGGAAATCCCAGTTTGGATCTTCGTCGTAATATTTCGGATCGCCGATGATCGGGTGGCCGATATGCAGCGCGTGGACGCGCAGCTGGTGGGTGCGCCCCGTATAGGGCTCCATCTCCAGCCAGGCCAGGTTCTGGGCCGCCGTCTCGCGCACGCGGTAGAAGGAAATCGCGTGATCGGCGCCCTCCTCGCCATGCTTGGCGATGCGCATGCGATCACCGTCGGCCGTCGGCTCCTTGACGAGCCAGGTCGAGATCCTGTCCTCGTGCTTGCGCGGCACGCCCTTGACCAGCGCCCAGTAGGTCTTCTTGGTATCGCGCTCGCGGAAGGCAGCCGTCAGCTTCTGCGCGGCACCGCGCGTGCGCGCAATCACGAGCACGCCCGACGTATCGCGGTCGAGGCGGTGAACGAGGCGCGGCTTCTCACCCTTCGGGCTGGTCCAGGCTTCGAGCATCTGATCGATATGCCGGGCGACACCGGAGCCGCCCTGGACAGCAAGACCGGGCGGCTTGTTGAGCACGATGACCTTCTCGTCCTCGTGCAGCACCATTCGCGAGAGCAGTTCGAAATCGCTCGAATGCTTGAGATCCTTGCCGGCGATCGGTCCGGCCTTCGCCTTGGCATCGACATCGAGCGGCGGTATGCGCACCATCTGACCGGGTTGCACGCGGGCATCCGACTTGACGCGGCCGCCATCGATACGCACCTGGCCGGAGCGCAAGAGCTTCTGCAACGGGCCGAAGCCGAGACCCGGGTAGTGGATCTTGAACCAGCGGTCGAGCCGCATGCCCGCTTCATCGGGCTCCACCTTGATGTGTTCTATACCTGCCATGGAGTTCTTTCGGAAAATATGGGCGCGATCGAAGCCGGCGCCTCTCTTGCCGCTGCCTTTAGAGCATTTTTCGCAAAACGGAAATCGGAATCGAAATCAGATGAGCGCGCGCATCAGGCCGAGGCCGGCCATGACGGCCACCATCGAGAGCCCGACGCTTGCTGCGATATAGATGCCGCCGGCAAAGACCTCGCCGCGCTCGAACAGCGTGATGGCATCCAGCGAGAAGGCGGAGAAGGTGGTAAAGCCGCCGAGAAAGCCGGTGATCAGCAGCAGCCGCAGTTCCACCGAAGCATTGAAACGGCGCATGATCATCTCGGCAAAGACACCGATAATGAAGCAGCCGACGACGTTGACGATGAGCGTTCCCCAAGGGAAGCCCGGCCCCATGAGCCGCAGAGAGCCGAGGCCGACATAATAGCGCAGAAGCGAACCGATTGCGCCGCCGACCGCGACGAGCAGAGCCTGGAACATGCCTCCGGTTTATTGCGATTCCGCCCCGATTCCAATCGCAGCTGTGGAATTCTTACCATCCGGTAAAATGTGAATGATTTTCTTAAGCCGAATGCGAAGATCGCACCGGTATGACGGGCGCATGACACAGGTCGTTTCCATATCCGCGAATACTGCGGCTGTCGCCTTCGAATCCCTGCGCATCCCACAGCGCGTGGCAACGGGTACGGCCGCGCGCGAGGCTCGGAAGATCGCGGAACGCCAGCTCAATCAGAGCGGCGAAGATCCCGAGGAAGTGACCAACATCATCCAGAATACCGAAATCGCGCTCGATCTCATGACGAAAGGTTATCGCCAGCCGCAGGCCGGCTTGCAGCAGGCCCTGCAGTCCTACGAGGACGTCTGAGATTTAAAGATTGCTGGGAGGAGCAAAGCCCGCGCCCTGTCGCGGGCTTTTTCTTTGCGGGATCAAGTGCCCGATCTTACTTGCCTTGGGCCGATAGTACGTTCAGCACCAGATCGACCTTGCCAGCCTTCTCGAAGGTCAGCGTGACGGGCACCTTGTCGCCCTGCTTGAAGGGCGTCTTCACCTTCTGGAACATCAGATGCAGATTGCCGGGCGAAAGCTCCACGGTCTTGCCCGCCGGAATGGCAATACCATCCTTCAGCTGACGCATTTTCATGACGTTGTCCTGCATGGCCATTTCGTGGATCTGCACTTCGCCTGACGTGGGCGATGTGACCGAAACGAGCCGGTCCTCTGTGGCGCCATTGTTCTTCACGGTGAAGCCGCCACCGCCAACGGGCTGGCCGGGGAGCATGGCCTTGGCAAACCCGCCTGAAACTTCGAGATCGCCGACCTTCACCGTGTCGCCATCCGATGACATGTCCAAGGAGCCCATGTTGCCCATGTCCATGCCCTGCATGTGCTGGTGGTCCTGACCGATAGCCGATCCGGCAAAGCCGCAGGCGCAAAGAAGTGCCGCAAAAGCCGATGTCCTGACAATGCTCATGGAATATCTCCTCGCTCCAGAGCCTTTCCTGACCGGAGTGTTCCGACCTGATCAGGAAAATTCTCTCGGCTGCCGTTAGCCAATTTCGCCGCCAAATGCAAAAGCCCTTTTGCCGCTGCCGCCATCGCCATTCCAAAGTCGCGACAAAAATTTGTGCGGTCGCGACATTTTGCTTGCCAAGGCCTGTCACCCCCGGATAATTGCCGCAACCTTGTTGGGAGAAGCCGGTACGCTGATGCCGGTGCCGAAGGAGCAACCGCCCCGGAAACTCTCAGGCAAAAGGACCACAAGGGGCAGACGGAACTCTGGAGAGAGGCGTTCTCGAAACGTCCGCCGAAGGGATAACAATCTCAGGCACAGGGACAGAGGGGGCTCAAGGAGACAAGGCGCAGCCGCGCCTTCAGTTTTGAGCCCGCGCCCGGAATTTCCGGCGCAAACCCCGGAGGCGTCGTTTGGACGATACTGCTGCCCTCAAGAAAACCCCGCTTCACGCGCTGCATCTGTCGCTCGGCGCCCGCATGGTGCCCTTCGCAGGCTACGACATGCCGGTGCAATACCCGGCCGGTGTGATGAAGGAACACCTGCAGACCCGCACCGCCGCCGGCCTCTTCGATGTCTCCCATATGGGCCAGGTCATCATCAAGGCGAAGTCCGGCAAGTATGAGGATGCAGCGCTTGCGCTCGAAAGCCTCGTGCCGGTCGATATTCTCGGCCTTGCCGAGGGACGCCAGCGCTACGGTTTCTTCACGGATGAGAATGGCGGCATCCTCGACGACCTGATGATCACCCATCTCGACGACCATCTCTTCGTCGTCGTCAACGCCGCCTGCAAGGATGAGGACGTCGCGCACCTTCAGAAGCATCTCTCCGGCACCTGCGACATCACCGTGCTCGACCGCGCCCTGATCGCACTTCAAGGTCCTCGCGCCGTCGAAGCACTTGCCGAACTCTGGGCCGATGTCGCCGCCATGAAATTCATGGACGTGCGCCACTGCCGCCTGCACGACGTTTCCTGTCTCGTCTCCCGCTCGGGTTATTCCGGCGAGGACGGGTTCGAAATCTCCATTCCCGCCGACAAGGCTGTCGATGTCACCAACCGGTTGCTCGAGCATCCCGATGTCGAGCCGATCGGCCTCGGCGCCCGTGACTCGCTGCGCCTTGAAGCCGGCCTCTGCCTCTATGGCAACGATATCGACACGACCACCTCGCCGGTAGAAGCGGCCATCGAATGGGGCATGCAGAAGGCCCGCCGCACCGGTGGCGCCCGCGCCGGCGGTTTCCCGGGTGCCGAGCGTATCCTCGGCGAACTGGACAAGGGCGTTTCCCGCAAGCGTGTCGGCCTGAAGCCGGAGGGCAAGGCGCCGGTGCGCGGCCATGCCAAGCTCTATGCCGATGCCGAAGGCAAGGCTGAGATCGGCGAAGTCACCTCGGGTGGCTTCGGCCCTTCCGTCGAAGGCCCCGTCGCCATGGGCTATGTGCCGGTTTCCCACACGGCACCGGGCACACAGATCTATGCGGAAGTGCGCGGCAAATATCTGCCCATCACCGTTTCCGCCCTTCCCTTCATCACGCCGACCTACAAACGCTGACCCTTATTGCGAGAGGATTTTTCCATGCTGAAATTTACCCAGGAACATGAATGGCTGAAGCTCGAAGGCGATGTCGCGACCGTCGGCATCACCACCTACGCTGTCGAGCAGCTCGGTGACCTCGTTTTCGTTGAACTGCCTGAGGTCGGCGCCACCTTCTCCAAGGATGGCAATGCCGCGACCGTCGAATCCGTCAAGGCGGCTTCGGATGTCTACTGCCCGCTCGATGGCGAGATCGTCGAAGTCAATCCGGCTATCGTTGCCGACCCGTCGCTCGTCAATTCCGATCCGCAGGGCGCAGGCTGGTTCTTCAAGCTCAAGCTCAAGAACCTCTCGGACGCCGATGGCCTGCTCGACGAAGCAGCTTACAAGGAGCTGACTGCGTAATGACGACGCCTACCGAATTCCAGTTCACCGACTATCAGCCCTATGACTTCGCCAACCGTCGTCATATCGGCCCCTCGCCGTCTGAAATGTCGGATATGCTCGGTGTCATCGGCTACAAGAGCCTCGATGCGCTGATCGACGCAACCGTGCCGCCCGCCATCCGCCAAAAGGCACCGCTCGTCTGGGGCGCGCCGATGACGGAGCGCGAGGCGCTCGACAGGCTGCGCGAAACCGCCAACAAGAACAAGGTTCTGACCTCGCTGATCGGCCAGGGCTACTACGGCACGATCACGCCGCCGGTCATCCAGCGCAACATCCTGGAAAACCCGGCCTGGTACACGGCCTACACGCCCTACCAGCCGGAAATTTCGCAAGGCCGCCTCGAAGCGCTCCTGAACTATCAGACGATGATCTGCGACCTGACCGGCCTCGACGTCGCCAACGCCTCGCTGCTCGATGAAGCCACCGCCGCTGCCGAAGGCATGGCCATGGCAGAGCGCGTCTCCAAGTCAAAGGCCAAGGCATTCTTCGTCGATGCCGACTGCCATCCGCAGACGATCGAACTGATCAAAACCCGTGCCGAACCGCTCGGCTGGAGCGTTATCGTCGGCAATCCCTTCACCGATCTCGATCCGGTCGATGTCTTCGGCGCGATTTTCCAGTATCCGGGCACGCATGGCCATGTGCGCGATTTCACCGGCCTGATCTCCCGCCTGCACCAGACGGGCGCGATCGCCGTCGTTGCCGCCGATATCCTGTCCCTGACGCTCCTGAAGTCGCCGGGCGAAATGGGCGCCGATATCGCCATCGGTTCCTCGCAGCGCTTCGGCGTTCCGGTCGGCTACGGCGGTCCGCACGCCGCCTATATGTCGGTCAAGGATGCCATCAAGCGCTCCATGCCCGGCCGTCTCGTCGGCGTCTCCGTCGATGCCCGCGGCAACCGCGCCTATCGCCTGTCGCTGCAGACGCGCGAACAGCATATCCGCCGCGAAAAGGCGACGTCGAACATCTGCACCGCGCAGGTTCTGCTCGCCGTCATGGCCTCCATGTACGCCGTCTTCCACGGTCCGAAGGGCATCAAGGCGATCGCCCAGCAGGTCCACCAGAAGGCCGTGCTGATGGCGAAGGGCCTGGAAAAGCTCGGCTATAAGGTCGAGCCGGACACCTTCTTCGACACGATCACCGTCGATGTCGGACATATGCAGGGTCTCATCCTGCGCGCAGCCGTCGCCGAAGGTGTCAACCTGCGCAAGGTCGGTCAGACGAAGATCGGCATGTCGCTCGACGAGCGCACCCGTCCGGCAACGCTGGAAGCCGTCTGGCGCGCCTTCGGCGGCAATTTCCAGATCGCCGATTTCGAGCCGTCCTATCGTCTGCCGAAGGATCTCTTGCGCACCAGCGAATACCTGACGCATCCGATCTTCCACATGAACCGAGCCGA
>Ga0102592_1000338_pt1 | contig 89267 bp, 96 predicted proteins | sample AraplaCol_mMF_r2_FD_76861 | JGI IMG/M metagenome (GOLD analysis project Ga0102592, IMG submission 76861) | Arabidopsis root microbial communities from North Carolina, USA - plate scrape MF_Col_mMF_r2 (SPADES assembly) (version 2) | ecosystem: Host-associated > Plants > Roots > Endosphere...
TACTAGCGGGCGCAGATATTGCCCTTTAGGGAATCAGCATGGAAGCAATTCTCCTAGCGCGGCTCCTCACGACGCATTAACTGCGGTACTGAGATTGGAGTGTGCACTTCAGGATGCTGCCCAGATTGCGAACAAAAAACCGAAGCCAACCACGAATCTATCGCCTTGAGCGGATACGAACCGGCGCCCCACGTCTGCAGCCGCCATACAGGGCTCCCGAGGTCCTCGCTGGGAACAGGCGCCATGAAAGCTCGTTATCTAGCTGAAGCCTAGAGGAGCCTACCATGTCCGATCCAGCAGACTTGCCTCTTCTTGCAGATGACCTCGAAGCCGGGCTCGCGGCCTACATGACCGATCCGGACCTTTCACCGCCGCCCGCCGGCCGGGCCGCCGCGATTGAGACTATCTTGCGCGACTGGCTTGTCGCTCATCGGTACATGGCCGACGTGCCGGAGCCCACTCCGGTTCGGTTGGATTCCACGGGAGTGAACCGAGAAGAAGTGCAGTATCCGGGTTTTATCAAGTAGCATCCCTGACACATGTCCGGCTCCTGTCGGCCAAAGGTCGGGGATAGGGCGGAGACGCCGGCAAGCCGCTCCGTTCCTTCGAGGGTCTGGCCACTCGTTATAAGGGTGATTTCTTGCCCTCACCTTCCCGGCCGCGCCAGCGAACGGGCAATGTCGATGATGTCGTCGCGGGATGCGGTCGGGTCTTCTTTGTTCCAGGCAACACCAAGCCCGATCTTCAGATCGACGCCGCGCACGGGCTTAAGCTCGAAGTTGCGGTTCGGCAGATCCTTCGTCCATTCCGGCGCAAAGCCGCTGCCAAGACCGGCTGAGACCAGCGACACCAGCGAGAAGGTGTCGTCGCAGCTGTAGGCAATGTTGCCGGTCAGACCATGGGCCTCGAACATCTCGGAGAAATAGCGCTCCGAGTAGGAGAGATTCTGACGGGAAAAGGCAATGATCTTCTCGGAGCGCAGCTCCTCGATATCGATCTCGCTTCGAAGCGCCAGCGGGCTCGCCTTTTCGACCGCCAGCAGATAGCGCTCATGGGCGATCGAGAAGAAGCGCAAGGAACCGATGTTTTCGACCGGACGGATGAAACCGAGATTGATCTGGCCGGTTTCGATGGACCGGATGATGTCACTGGTCGAGCCGCTTCTCACATGCAAAGCGACATCGGGAAACTTCCGGCCGATTCGGGCGAGAAACGTCGGCAACACGCCTATGGTTGCCGGATAAACGGTTCCGATCTTGATCGTGCGGGCAGCCTTGCCGGCAACCGAGCGCGCCATCTCGGCCGACACACCGACATCGCCAATGATCCGGACCGCCCGATCGTAGAACACCTCCCCTGCCCGCGTCAGTTCGACCCGCCGCGTCGACCGCTCGAGCAGCCGAACACCGAGCTCCTTCTCCAGCGCCTGGATGTGGGAGCTCAAAGCCGGCTGCGCGATGCACATGCGCGCCGCCGCTCGGTTGAAATGCAGCTCTTCGGCGACTGCAACGAAATAGGAGAGTTGGCGTAGTTCCATATGAGCACACTGAAGCTGAGAGCATTATCTGAATTTAAGATAACTGAAAATCAGATATAAATGAAGTCCCCATCTCAAGGCAGGTGGGCAAATCGTGGCCAAAACTCTCGGTACGGCACGGCATAGAGCGCTAATCGCGCTGCTTATTGCGAGGCGTGAGGCCGCAGGACTCACGCAAACAGAACTTGCGGCAAAGTTAGGCGAGTATCAGTCCTTCGTGGCCCGCCTTGAAAGCGGTCAACGTCGCGTGGACGTCGTGGAGTTTCTACAGCTCGCAGGTCTCCTAGGCTTCGACCCCCACGAAGCTATGGATCAGCTCTCGCGTATCCAGGAATAGTCGTATTCACGGCGAGGTGACGGGCGTTCGGTTCGATACATTATGCGATTTTAGAAGCACATAAGGTACATTCTAATTTGAAGTGCAACATGCCAATGATTTCAATGGTTTCCCTCGGAGATTTTGGCATGTCCCGACGCTATTCGCAGCTGAATCTGGCCGATCGACGCCGCCTCTTCCACTTTGTCGAACGCAAGCTGCCGATCAAAGAAATGGCGCGCGAACTCGGGCGTCATCGATCGACGATCTATCGTGAGATCCGGCGCAACACCTTCCACGATCGCGAGCTGCCCGACTATAGCGGCTACTTCCCAACGGTTGCTGATGATATCCGCAAGGAGCGGCGGCAGCGTCTGACTTTGATCTCGGCGAGTGTTCGCCGTCCAAGCAAAACATATGAAGGGCCCGCTTCGCCCGCTCCGGCAGCGCCTCCATCCTTCTGCGGCCTTCACAGCTGCTCTTCCAACAGGTACCCGTCCTCGCGCGTGTCAATCGTTTGCGGCACGACCCACGAGGACAGGTCGCCGAGGGTAGATCCTTCCGTGACGTTTCTGCCGCGAGCGCCTGGTGGACGGCAGGTCCGTACGATCCGAAATAGAGCGAGGTGAGGACCGGCGAAAGGCTTTGACGGCCCATGTATCATCCAACTCGCGGGTTGGCCTTTCGAGCCCATTGCCGGATCGACTGCCTGGCGAGAAGCCAGATGGATGCGTGTGGCGCTTCCTCTGTTCTCCGCAAGTTTAACGGCTGGCTGGCGCACGACCATAGAGCAGGAGCATGAGTATGATCACCACGCCGTAGATGATCTGGCGACCGGCCTCGGGCATCTGCGTGACGGAAAGGATCGATTGCAGCAGCGTGATGAGGATGACGCCGGCGACCGTGCCGAGATAGGATCCCCGTCCGCCGAGGATCGAGGTGCCGCCGAGCACCACGGCCGCTATGGCAGGAAGAAGGTAGGCGTCGCCCATGGATTGCGCGGCCTTGGAGGCATAACCTGCAAGCAGAACCCCGCCAAAGGCCGAGAGCCCGCCCGAGGCGGCAAAGGCGGTCATGACGATGCGGCGGGTATTGATCCCGGAAAGATAGGCCGCACGCTCGCGATTGCCGATACCGTAGACCGCGCGCCCGAAGCCCGTCCGGCGCAGAAGGAAGACCATCGCCGCGCCGATCAGCGCCCAGATGAAGACGACATTCGGGATGCCCGGGATCAAGGCGCCGGTGGCGAGATAGCGCATGGCTGCGGTCGCGGAATCCTGTGGCGAGAAGCCGCCTGTGTAGACCACCATGACCCCTTGCGCGACGGCATTCGTCGCGAGCGTCACGATCATCGAGGGTATGCGCAGGTATGCCACTCCAACGCCGTTGAAGAGCCCGATGCCGATGCCGCAAAGGATGCCGAATGGTATGGCAAGCGTGGTGCCAAGGGGGCCGTATGCTGCAGCGGCGCAGGCCATCATTGCGCCCGTTGCCACGGTCCACGGCACCGAAAGGTCGATCTGCCCGAGCAGGATGACAAGCATCATGCCGGTGGCAATGATGCCGAGGAAGGATGCCACCTTCAATTGCTGCAGCAGATACTCCGGTGACAGGAAGCTGCGCGAATAGAAGCTGCCAAGGACAAGCAGCAGTACGATGCAGCCAAATGCGGTGAGCACCGCCGGATCGAGACTGCGCATGAAACCCTGCTTCCGTTCCGTTGCCCGCGTCATTGCCGTCTCGCTCACAGAAACCACTCCAATCGATTGCGCACACGAAAGAGGGCGAGCGCGCCGAGGCTGATGGCCGCAAGCAGGATCAGCCCCTGAAACAGCGGTTGCCAGAGCGGATCGAGATCGAAAACGAACAGAAGGTCGCCGATCGTCCGGAACGCCAGCGCGCCGAAGACGGCGCCTATGGCGCTGCCCTTGCCGCCGAACAGCGACACGCCACCCAGCACCACGGCGGCGATCGAAAACAGCGTGTAGGCATTGCCGCTCGCAAAGGCCGCGTCGCCGGTATAGGTAAAAAAGGTGAGGAACAGCCCGCCGAGGGCGGCCACCAGGCCCGAAAGCGTATAGGCCAGCAGCTTGCCGCGGCGGATCGGCATGCCGGACATGTAGGCCGAAGTTTCGGAAGAGCCGGCGGCATAGGCCGCGCGGCCGTAGACCGAGCGGCTGAAGGGCACCCATATCAGGAGGACCACTGCCGCGAGCGCCACAAGGCTCGCAGGGACGACAGCGAAAATACGTCCCGTCAGGGCATCCGCGAGGTGCTCGTTGACCGACCCTCCCGGAAAGGGCCGCAGCAACAGCGCGATCCCGAAATAGACCGCCCCCGTTGCGATCGTCGCCACGATCGGCTGCAGACGCCCGTATATCACGATGGCGCCGTTGGTCGCCCCGCACAACGCCCCCACGGCCAGGACGACGAGGACGCCGAAGGCCGTCTCGAGCGGCGAGCCCACGACCAGCCACGAGGCCAGGCAGTTGGTGAGCAGGAAGATCATGCCGACGGAGAGGTCGATGCCTGCGGTGATCACGACCATGGTTTGCGCCATCGCGACGAAGGCGAGCAGCACCCCCTTGTTGGCCGCCGTCTGGATGACATTGGCCGTGAAACCAGCCGGATGGTTCGCGGTGTAGATGATGAACATGACCACGAAGATCGCCAGCGCCGTCAACGTGCCCCGGTGCTCCGCCAGTCGGTATTCCCAGTCCTTCATTGCGCCGGCTCCCGCTGGGTTGGTTCTGCAGACGGAATGTTGAGTGCGCTCGCTATCAGGGCGCGCTCCGTTATCTCTGCTCCTGCCAGTTCCCGTTTCACCGTTCCGTCATAAAGCACGAGCACCCGGTCGCAGCAGCCGATGAGCTCGGCATAGTCGGTCGAATAGAACAGGATGGCTGCGCCCTCGTCCGCAAGGCGCCGCAGCAAGAGGTAGATCTCCTGCTTGGTTCCCACGTCGATGCCGCGCGTGGGATCGTTCAGCAGAATGATGCGCGGCTGCCGCATCAGCCATTTCGCGATGACGACCTTCTGCTGGTTGCCGCCCGAAAGGGCGCCGACGGGCGCGTCAATATTACCTGCCTTGATGGCGAGTAGCGTCATCATCTGATTGATGGCGCTCTCCTCTTTCGCCCTGTCGATGATCCCGCCACGCGTCAGCCGATCGAGCGACGCAAGCGAGAGATTGTCGCGCACCGTCATCGGCTGCATCAGCCCCTCGGTCTTGCGGTCCTCGGGGATGAGCGCCATGCCGATGCCGTGCCGGCGCGCCTGCGCAGGGCTGCCGATGCTGATCGGGCTGCCGTCGACGAGAACCGTGCCGCGCAACCCGCGCAGGACCCCGAATAACGCCAGAAGGAGATCGCGCTGCCCTTGCCCGTCCAGCCCACCGAGACCGACGATCTCACCCGAGCGAAGCGAAAACGAGATGTCGTGAAGGCGATCCGCCCAGGACAGATTTCGTGTTTCAAGCACAGGCGCAATCTGTGCAAGCCGGCCGGGCTTGGGAGGATAGACGCTGTGATACTCGCGGCCGATCATCATCTCGATGACCTCCGCATCGCTCCTTGTGCCCGCCGCGTAGCTCGCAACCTTGCTGCCGTTGCGAAACACTGTGCAGTCGTCCGCAAGTTCCGCAATCTCGTTCATGCGATGCGAGATGTAGACGAGCGCCAGCCCTTCCGCACGCAATCGCTTCAGTACGGCAAAAACCTTCGACACGTCGGCCGCCGTCAGCGCCGATGTCGCCTCGTCGAGGATGAGGATGCGCGGCTTGCGGGCCAGTGCCTTGGCGATCTCGACGATCTGCTTGCGCGACAGCGGCAGGTCCTTGACCAGCGCCAGAGGATGGATGTCGGCGGCACCGGCGCGCGCCAGCGCCTCCTCTGCGATGCGCCGTTGGGCCTTGCGGTCGATCATGCCGAACCGCGTCGGCGGATTGGAAATGACGATATTGTCGGCAACGCTGAGTTCCGGGATCAGCGACAACTCCTGAAAGACGCAGGCGATCCCGGCGGCGTTGGCGGCAGCCGGCGAAGCGAATTTCACCGGCTGTGCATCGAGCGTCATCTGCCCTTCGTCCGCAGCCACGACGCCGGCCATGATCTTGATGAGTGTCGACTTTCCGGCGCCGTTCTCACCGAGAACGGCGTGGATGGCCCCAGCCCTGACCGACAGTCCGGCATTTTCAAGCGCGCGAACCCCACCATAGCGCTTCGATATCCCCTCCATGCGAAAGAGCGGGCCGCCATTTTCCATTGCTCTCTCCGGGAAACCGTTACGGACGACGGGCACTGCACGGCTGTGCAACGCCCGTTCCTGATCGACCTACTGGTTTTCCTTGCTCTGCTTCATGATTTCCTGGGCGGAGAAATTGATCCCGCAGGTAGGGAAGGAATTACCGACGAAGAAATTGTCGGATTCGGACTGGAAGTAGTCCTGGCCCTCCTTGAAATTCGGATCCTCGACAATGGCCAACGGCAACTTGACCGACTGCGGCACCACCTGTCCCTCGAGCGCGGCGATCGCCGTCTTGATGGCAACGGCCACCTGTGCGGGTCCGGTTCCGGCCGACGAGCATTTCAGGCCGTCTGCGGCATGTGCTGCACAGAACTTGCGAAACCCGTTTTCGGTTTCGCCGCCAAACGGCACGAACGGATGTTTGGCGTCGATCATCGCCTGGACAATGCCGGTATCGCCGCCCTGGCCGGTAATGCCGTCGAAGGGACCGCTGGTGGCGATCGCATCCGCCGTCACCTTCTGGGCCACCCCGTCATCCCATTTGCCCACGACCTCGATGACCTCGAAGTTCTTGCCCGACGCCTGGAGTTTCTCATGGATGCCGTTGTGCCGATCGGTGTCGACCGAAGTGCCGGCCACACCGCGCACCTCGAGTACCTTGCCGCCGTTCGGCAGGTGTTTGACGAGCCATTCGCCCCACAATTGGCCGAGCCCCTTCTGGTCGACGTTGACGTTGATCGCGTCCTGGGTGTCGAGGATATTGTCGAAGGCAACCAGCACCACGCCGGCTTCCTTCGCCCGCTTGATGACGGGCGCGAATGCCGTCGGGTTCTGGGCGTTGACGACGATGGCGTCATAGCCGGAATCGATGAAGTTGTTGATCGCCGAGATTTGGGCGGGCACGTCCTCACCCGTCGAAACGACCTTGAACTCCTTTAGCTTCGCCGCGACGTCGGGCTGGGCGGCATAGGCCTTTGCCGTCTGCACCATCTGGATACGCCAGGTATTGGCGATGTAGCCGTTGGCAAGCGCGATGCGGTACGGGCCTTCCTTTTTCGGAAACTTGAAGAATTTTGTGTCCGCCGACCATGGCGCGAAACATTCCGGCTCCGCCGCGGGCCCTGAAACCACTTCCGGCTCCGCGTAGGCGGCCGATCCCAACATAAAAAAGGCAGTGGCAGCAACGATGCCGCCAGCGAGTGACTTCACCATCGACATTTCCTCCCATTGGCGCGCCACTGATTTTGTTCTCCGTTTCGAGAGGGAACTCCTTCCCCCGGAACGGCACGAACTTCTCTGGCACCGGCACGCTGGATGCCTGCTTTCACCATTGACGAGGCGCTCTGGTCTCCTCCCGAAAACACCGCTGTCTCTTAATTAGGTAGCGCTACCACAAAAAATTGTAAAGTAACATTTGCGGATTACCGAGAACCGAACTCCTCAATTTTCAAGTGAAATTCGGCGACGTCGACAGCGATGCAGGAAGGCTATTCCCTTCCGTGATGATAGCGCTATCATGCGATCAGCAGTCAGAGTGCGATCGTTGCCGCATGAGGGTACCCATGGCCGAGGATTTCGAGATCGTAGACCAGCGCTTTGCCAGCCTGGTCAACCACAGCGCCCGAGTGGAACAGCTCTATACGGGGTGTCGCTGGGCCGAAGGGCCGGCCTATTTCGCCGCCGGGCGCTATCTGGTCTGGTCGGATATTCCCAATGACCGGATGCTGCGTTATGACGAAACCGACGGGCATGTGAGCATCTTTCGCCAGCCGTCGAACTTCGCGAACGGCAATACCACCGACCGGCATGGCCGTCTGGTGACCTGTGAGCACGGTGGCCGCCGTGTCAGCCGCACCGAACATGACGGGAGCATCACCACCGTCGCCGATCGCTGGAACGGCAAGCGGCTCAACTCACCGAACGACGTCGTCGTGCGATCAGACGGGTCGATCTGGTTCACCGATCCCGCCTACGGCATCGAGTCCGATTACGAGGGCCACAAGGCCGAAAGCGAAATCGGCGCCTGCCACGTCTATCGTGTCGACCCGGCGACGGGCGCAGTTGCGGCCGTCATTACTGACATGGTGCGGCCGAATGGCCTCGCCTTTTCGCTTGATGAAAAAAAGCTCTACGTCGTCGACACCGGCCGGACGCATGGGCCCGACCTTCCTGCGCATATGCGTGTCTTCGATCTGAACGAGGCGGGCGCGATATCGGGCGGGCGGGTCTTTGCCGATTGCACCGTTGGCCTCTTTGACGGGTTCCGCCTGGACGACGAAGGGCGGATCTGGACAAGCGCCCGCGACGGCATCCATTGCTACCACCCGGACGGCACCTTGCTCGGCAAGGTGAGAGTGCCGGAAAACACCGCCAATTGCGTGTTCGGCGGGCCTAAGCGAAATATCCTCTACATCTGCGCGACCAGCTCGCTTTATGCCGTTCGGCTGATGGTCAACGGCGCAAAACTCGACTGAGACAGGAGGCCAGCCATGCCGTTCGTGCGGATCACCATCGTGCGCGAGACCCTCGCCGACGATCCTGCGGCCAAGAAGGCGGCAATCCGCAGCCAGGTCACTGCGGCGATTGCCGAGGCAACCGGATTGTCCGAGCGCGAAATCTCCGTCGTCTTCGATGAGGTGGACGCAAGGAACTGGTATGTCGGCCGCACCGATGTCGGGACCCTGCGCTCACGCAGCCAGAAGGAGTCGACGTGAAGGACGACATCACTCCCAAAGACCAGAGCCGGAGGGCAAGCCGACGCGGCAGTGGGAGACCGACCATAGCCGACGTCGCAAAACTGGCAGGGGTCGCCGCGATTACCGTGTCGCGCGCGCTACGCGATCCCTCGCTGGTTTCGGCCGAACTGCGCGCGGGGATCGATACGGCGGTGGTCCAGCTCGGCTATGCGCCCGACCCCAATGCGCGCGCGCTCGCCTCCTCCCGAGCCGATGTGATCGGTGTTCTCGTGCCGTCACTGACAAACATCGTCTTCGCCGACACGGTGAGAGGCATCTATGACGAGCTCGGCGACGGTCCGTTGCAGATACAGATGGGCAACACCCACTATTCGCCCCGGGAAGAGGAACGCCTGATCCGGATGTTTTTGAGCCAGCGGCCGTCGGCGCTGATCGTGTCCGGCATCGACCAGACCGAAACGACCCGCAAACTGCTCGAGAGCGCGGATTGCCCTATCGTGCAGATCATGGAGTATGGCGACGATCCGGTCGATATGCTGGTCGGGTTCTCACACTTCGATGGCGGCAAGGCGGCGACCAACCATCTGATCGAGGCTGGATATCGCCGTATAGGCTTCATCGGCGCGCGAATGGATCCTCGCTCGCAGCGTCGCCTCGCCGGTTACCGCTCGGCTCTGGAGACCGCTCAGCTCTTTGATCCCAAACTGGTAACCACCACGCTGACGCATTCACGCGTATCGCTCGGCGGGCCGCTCCTGGCCGATGCGCTTGGCAAGGTCACCGATCTTGACGCGGTCTTCTGCAACAATGATGACCTTGCCATGGGCGTGCTGTTCGAATGCCAGCGGGCGGGCATCGCCGTGCCGCACAGCATGGCAATCTGTGGCTTCAACGACCTCGACATGATGCACGTCGCCTATCCGTCGCTCACCAGCGTACGCACGCCGCGCTATGAAATCGGCCGGCGCTCGGTGCAGATGGTGCTGGATCGACTTGCCGGCCGGCCAATTGAATCGCCGATCGTCAACTTGGGCTTCGAGCTTCAGATTCGCGAAAGTACGGCGCGATGAAACGGCACATTCTCAAGGATCGGCCGCAGCGCACAATCCAGATGATACATTGTGCGATCCTCGTGGCCCAAAGGGTGAACATCACAGCAACAAGGTCAGCAGGGCTTCGTGGACCCTAAGGCGACGTCCACGCTTAAGTCCGTGAAAGCATTGCGCCGGCACTTCGGTCGTCCGGCATTCTTTCCCAGTTCTCTGCAAGCCGCCGTCCCGCCACCATGGCGGCGGATGGGAGACGAGAAGGTCTAAGCTTTGCCAGCCTTCTGAGGTTTTGCGCCGTAAGCCGATGCCGACATTGCCGTCGTCGGGCGCGATGATTGCGGTGTTGACGCCGACCAGCATGCCGTCTGCTGTCACCAGTGCGCCTCCCGAGTTGCCGGGGTCATTTTTGGCCCGCGGTCGCGAATTGCTATGGTGCGCCGCGGAGCGAATGTTCGAAAGTCGGGCCCTAAGAAGCGCCCGACCCCAGCCATTCTAGATAGGCGAATGTTGACCGCCAGCGCCGGTCTTCGTCGCGAGCAGCCCATCCGCGCTCGTTGACATGCCCGCATCTCGGCAGGCGTCAATGAACGCTTCGCGTGCGATGGCGACTGGCGTCATTCGGTTTAGCGCGCGGCGGCACGTTTGAACCGCCCGATTGTATTGTCTGCCGCGATAGATGGCCCAATCGCCTTCCAGGAAATCGAGTGCGTCGTTGACAGAAGCGAAGATATGGGACGCCCCGTCCTTCATGCGGACGGTGACGGGCGTCATCCAAACCAATTCCGGGTGCAGCATGATGTCCTCCTTTCGCATTCACGCCGGATGAAAAAGAAGTGAAAAAAATATTGGCTGCGCCAGAGCGAATTTCAAGACTTTCAAACACCTACCGCATGATCACGTCGACTGACCGTCACGCCAGCTTTGGCGGCTTCCAAGGCCCCGGCATTGGAGCAGGGATCGCTCCCACTGCGGAATATGATCACTGATGGGTTCGCTACGCAGCAGTTGCGTTGCAACGGACGGATTTCGGGCGTGCGCATGCCAACATGCGATTGAGGGTGGACACAGACGATGGGTACTTCTGTCTGCTGAGATCGCCCGCGGGCGGCGGCCGATTACTGACGGTCTGTGAGTCCGACCGATCGGCGGCGTTAGAGCGCGGGGGAATGAAGTCAAGAAAACGTTCGTGCCCTTCCTCGCCTTGACTACTTTGAACGGTCCGGCTCGGTTTCATCGAACCCTACGTCCCAGTCTTTTGCGGGTTCCTTATGACCGGGCGCGCTACGGTCGTCGGACACGTCCTCGGACCCAGTCACCTCGGTGGGCTTTGCGCTCGATACGCCGATGCTCTTGCGATCCGCCTGAGATTTGGCGAACTGGCCTTTTGCATCTTGTTTCGTCTTAAGGGCATCAGACGCCCGGCTGCGCTCCGGATCCCGGTTATTTTCGCCCGCGGCGTCTTGATCACTATCCGGGTTATCCTTTGCCGGAAGATACCCACGGGGTCTGCTTTCCTCGGGGCCTTCCCAGCGCGGAGACTGGTCGGTAGTGCCCGGAGCGCCGTCTTTCGGTTTTTTCATTCCCATGTCCACCTCCTGTCTCGTCGAGCAAAACTGGTGACGGACGTGGAAGTTCCTCAATCGGCGCCGCGCCTTTGAGAGATCTCGTCGCCGCAAGTCACATAACAAAATCGCGCGTGGCCCTCCCACCTACTTCTGGAACACTGCGGCGCAGAACCAACGAGGTGTTTCGACGCTGTCCGCCGTTCTCCTTGAGGTTGGTAAACCCAGAAAATGCGAGTCGCCGCCAAAAGACGAATTGTATCAGGAACCTAGGCGGGGCTCGCAAAACGCGCAGCCGAACAGAGCTAAGTCATTGAAAAATGATTCGTTTCGAGTCGGAACGAATCGCCTCCGAATCACTTGAATCGCTTGATTGTGGTGGAGTGTCGGTGTCATGGCGGGCCCAAGAGCGAATTGGAAGGGTTACATCAAATTCGGAGAGGTTTCCTGTCCGGTGGCGCTCTACACGGCCGCCTCCTCATCCGAGCGCATCGCCTTCAACACGCTCAATCGCAAAACCGGAAACCGGGTTAAACGCGAGTTCATCGACAGCGAGACCGGCGATCCGGTGGAGCGAGAAGATCAGGTCAAGGGCTATGAAGTCGACAATGGCCAATATGTCGTGCTCGAGCCCGACGAGGTCGCCGCGGCAATCCCGGAGAGCGACAAGACTCTCAGGATCGAGGCCTTTATTCCCTGCTCCCAGATCGACACCACCTATTTCGACAAGCCCTACTATCTCGCGCCCGACAAGATGGGCACGGATGCCTTCCTGCTGTTGCGGGACGGCATGAAAAAGCAAGGGGTCGCCGCAATCGCCCAGACCGTGCTCTTCCGCCGGATGCGCACCGTCCTCATCCGCGCGCATGGCAAAGGCCTGATCGCCTCGACGCTGAACTTCGACTACGAGGTCCGCTCGTCGGAAAAGGCATTCGAGGAGATCCCGAATCTCAAAATCGAGGGCGAAATACTCGAGCTCGCCGAACACATCATCGGAACCAAGAAGGGCACCTTCGATGCCAGCACGTTCGAGGATCGCTACGAGGCCGCGGTCGCCGAACTGGTGAAGGCTAAGATCGAGGGCCGCACGTTGCCGAAGAAGAAGGCGCCGGTGGCCTCCAAGCCGAGCAATCTATTGCAAGCGCTTCGCGAAAGTGCTGGGCTGGGCGCCAAGGAGACGAAGCCGAAGCGCACGGCCGCCAACGCCAACCGCCGCGCCGGTCGCCAGAAGGCAGCAGAAACTGCCGCGAAGTCGAAGCAGGCCGCGCCGCCGCGTCGCGCCGGCTGATCGGAGGGTGTCGTTATGGCCATCCGCCCGCACTGGAAAGGCTATCTCAAACTTTCGCTCGTTACCTGCCCGGTGCAGATGATGCCGGCGACATCCGAAAGCGAGAAGGTCCGTTTTCATACCCTCAATCGCCAGACCCAGAACCGAGTCGTCAGCCATTATGTCGACGCCGTCACCGGCAAAGAGGTGAAAGAAGAAGACGAGGTCAAAGGCTATCAGCGCGGCGAGGACGAATACGTCATTCTCGAAGACGAGGAACTTGAGAACGTGGCGTTGGAGAGCACCAGGACGATCGACATTTCCACCTTCACGCCACGCGACAGCATCGAGTGGATCTGGCTCGACACGCCCTATTATCTTTCCCCCGACGACCCGGTCGGCGAGGAAGCATTTTCGGTCATCCGCGACGCGATGGACGCCCAGAACATGGTCGGCATTTCCCGGCTGGTGATCTCGCGGCGCGAGCGCGCCGTCATGCTGGAGCCACGCGGAAAGGGTATCGTGCTCTGGACCCTGCGCTATGGGGACGAGGTTCGCGAGGAGGATAGCTATTTCGAGGCGATCGGCGATGGGAAAGCCGATTCCGAGATGATGCCGCTGGTCCAGCAACTGATAAAAAAACAGACGAAGGACTGGAGTGCGAAAATGGTAGCCGACCCTGTCCAGGAGCGGCTGCTTGATATCATCGCCGCCAAGAAGAAGACGCTGAAGAAGCCGGTCAAAGGCAAGGCCAAACCGCAGCCGTCGTCACCAGCCAGTAACGTCGTCAATATCATGGACGCCCTGAAGAAATCGGTCGCGGCCGAAAAGCGGGGCGGCAGATGAGACGCCGCACCAAGCCGTTGCTTCAGAACGAACAGCTTTTGAAGTTGAAACCGGCCCGGCCGCGCGATGCAGCGCAACCCCATCTTCCGTTCGATCCGATGCCCGAGCGCATCGAGCCATGCCTGGCCCTCCTGAAGACCGTGCCGCCCAAAGGTCAGGATTGGGCCTTCGAGGTAAAATGGGACGGCTATCGGCTGGCGATCCACATCAAGCCGAAGGGCGTGCGGATCATCACCCGCGGCGGTCACGACTGGACGCACCGTTTTCCGGCGATCGCCGCGGCAGCACGAAAGCTGGGCGCAGGAACGGCCATCCTCGATGGCGAGGCTGTGGTTTTGGACAAAGACGGGCGCTCCGATTTCGGGGCGCTGCAGCGTTCGCTTGGCGGACGCGGCGGCAAGCGCTCGTCGACGGAGTCGGTGTTCTTCGCTTTCGATCTTTTGTATTTCGACGGCCACGATCTCACACGAACCGAGCTTTCCGTCCGCCGGCATCTGCTCGATGGTTTCCTCGACGGCGCCACCGGGGCGATCCAGGTGTCGGAGGAAATCCATGGCGATGGCGCAGCACTTCTGGCAAATGCCTGCTCGCTTGGGCTCGAGGGCATCGTTGCCAAACATCGGGATCAGCCCTATCGCTCCGGCCGTACCGGCGACTGGCTGAAGATCAAATGCGTCCAGAGCGAAAGCTTCATGGTCGTCGGCTACGAGCAGTCCGCCGTTGCACGCGGCGGCATCGGCAGCCTGCTTCTCGCCGGTCGCAAGGGGCATGACTGGGTCTATGTCGGCTCAGTTGGCACCGGGTTCAACACCAAGGATGCCGAGGAACTGCGCGCCAAGCTCGACAAGCTGAAGACCAAGCGGCCGACCGTACCGCTCAAAGGTAAGGACCTGGTGTTCGCCCAGCCAACATTGATTGCCGAGATTGAGTTTCGCGGGTGGACCCACGACGGCAATTTGCGGCACGCATCCTACAAGGGCCTGCGCGAGATCCAGGATAATGCCGCTGTCTTCAACATGAACGAGAAGCCACCCCGGCTGACCGGGCGCTCGGCTCCCCTTGCGGGGAGCGCCCTGTCGGAGCCGGACGACCGTGCGCTTCAGTCAAGCTGCTCGGCAAAACAGTTATTGAAACGGGTGATGCCCGACAGATGATATCCCACCGTCCCGTTTGCAAGGTTCGTCGACGCGGTCGAGTTCGAAGAAATAGATCCGCTCGTCGCCGGTGATCGTCATCGCCCCCATTATCGTGTGCTCGTCGATACGACGGAAATGATCGACGATCGGCTGGTGGTCATAGACCATCGCCGAACTCTCGATTCCGCCAAACACCCTCATCTTCAGCGAAGCGACCGGCCCCCTCGCTCGAAGCCGGCGCTGAAGATAGGAAAACAGGTTTTTCGCCACACGCGTCCGGCCGAGCACGTGCAAACGCAGCGCCAAGGGAAGCGGTATCCATTTGGGATCGATGGCGACCAGACGCGCTCCCCAAGCGGAACAGCAAGGCGTCCACCCGCATGTCCGGCGTGAACCGCTTGCCGAACCAGCCGAGATTTTCCAGCACACCGTCGAATGGATGTCCGGCCGGAATGCCGCGTCCCTTCCATAGGCCGACGAGATCGCGCGGCTCGATCGGGGCCAAGCTTCGGAATGCCTCAAGGGTGATCTGCTGTTCTCTCACCGGAGACTTTGTCCTTCTGTTCGGCTCGCCGCCTTGATCCAAGTCGCGCCACGCGCAACTCATCGAGCGTTGGCATCCACCAGCCGCGCTCCAGTTCGCGTTGCTCCGGTAGCGTCCACGCCGGCCAGGTTGTCACCAGTTCTTCCAACGTGCCTGTTCGCCAGGACGTCCAGCCATATTCCTCGCCATTCGCCGCGCGAAAGTATAAGCCATCGAGCAGGGCCCTGTCCGCCAACGCGCCGTCCGTAGCAGAAAATCGCCCCGACCAGCGGGCCGATAGCGCCGCTGGAGTGGGCCTCATTGGCAGGGACCGGATAGCGTTTCCGCCGGCACTCCCTCGTCCTTGCTTGGACGCCGCCTCTTCCGCCGTGCCCTTGATCGCCTCGCGCCGCACCCGCCGTGCCTCCGGCTCGCTACGCTCCACGGCAGCCTCGATTTCCTTCAAGCGCTTCCGCAACTCCTGGAACGAACGGTAGGGCACGGTCCAGAGGCGACCGTACACACGGTTCATAGATCACGCTGCCCGCCTTGATTTCCCGAGCCGCGTGATCGCCTGCTCAAGCGGACGCTCGCCGTCGCAATAGTCCTGCCAGGCCGAGGTTTTCGCAAGCAGCGCCGGCACGGTGCGCACGGTAAATCGCTTCGGGTTGAGATCGGATTTCACCTGAGTCCAGGTCAGCGGCATCGAAACCGTGGCGCCGGGCCGCGCGCGCGGCGACAGTGGCGCCACGGCCGTCGCCATACGATCGTTGCGGAGATAATCCAGGAAGATCCTGCCGCCCCTCAGGCTCTTGGTCATTTTGATGAGATAGAGGTCGGGATTATCGCGCGCCATCTGCTGACACACGTCGTGCGCGAAGCCTTTGGCCTCAGTCCATGACAGCGGTTTGCGCTTGTTGACGGCAAGAGGCGTGACGACATGCAGTCCCTTACCGCCGGTCGTCTTGCAGAAACTGACGAGGCCGAGTTGGTCGAGCCGGTCGCGCATTTCACGGGCGGCCGCGACCACGGTCGAGAACGGCACGTCGGGCCCGGGATCGAGGTCGAACACCAGCCGGCCGGGTACTTCCGGCTTGCCGGGCTCGCAATTCCACGGATGCAGCTCGACGCCGCCGATCTGGGCGATCGCCGCCAGCCCCTCGATCCGATCAATCTGCAGGTAAGGCCTCTTGTCGCCGAAGACTTGCACCAGCTCGAGGAGGTTGGAGGTGCCGGGCATCGCATGCCGCTGGAAGAACTGTTCTGCGCCGATCCCGTCGGGCGCCCGAATGATCGAACAGGGCCGGCCCTTGATGTGCTCGATCAGCCAGACGCCAACCGCCTCATGATAGCGCGCCAGATCTTCCTTAGTGACGGGCTCGCCATCACCCGCGTCCGGCCACAATGGCTTGTCCGGGTTGGAAATGAGGACGCCCATGACCTCTGCCTTGGCGCCTTTGCGCCGGACGGAGCTGTCCCTCGCAGTCGCCGCCGGCTCCGGCGTGTCGGTTTTGCCGGGCGATGCCGGCTTCTCGGCCTCGACCTCCTTCGCCGGCTTGTCCTCGCGCAGCCCCTTGAACGCTGCCTGACGGACGAGGCCGTCTGCCGTCCACCCTTCGAATTCGATTTCGGCGACCAGCTCGGGCTTCAACCAGACAACTTCGGCCTGCTTCTTCGGAGCGCCGATACCTGTGAACGGCGATCTCGCCGTCTCGATCGCCTTCAGTTTCGGTAGCAGCAACTCGACTTTCCTGGCGCCGTAGCCGGTTCCGACACGACCGACATAGACGAAGTGTTCACCACGATGCACGCCGACCAGAAGAGACCGGAACTTGCCGTTGGTTTTGGCGTAACCGCCGATAACCACTTCATGGCCGGCGCGGCATTTCGACTTCGCCCAGGTTTCGGTGCGGCCCGCTTGATAGGGCGCATCCATCTGCTTGGAGATGACGCCCTCGAGATGCAGCTTGCAGGCGGACCGCAGCACCGCGTCGCCGCCGGATTCGAAATGTTCGACATAGCGGATGCGGCGATCGTCAGTCGTCTCATGGAGCAGGCTCTGAAGCCGCTCCTTTCGCTCGACCAATCGCATCGACCGCAAGTCCTTCTCGCCGTCGAACAGAAGGTCGAAGGCGAAGTAGACCAAATTGCCGGTCGTTCCCTCCGCCAGGGCCGCTTGCAGGGCCGCAAAATCGGGGGCGCCGTTCTCATCGAGCGCGCAGATCTCGCCATCAATGATGCAATCGGGCAATACGGAAGCAGCCTCCGCGATCTCGAGGTATTTCGCTGTCCAGTCCAGGCCTTTGCGGGTCTTCAGCGTCGCCTTGCCATCAGCAACCCGCACCTGGATCCGGTAGCCATCGAACTTAATCTCGTGCAGCCAGTCATCGCCGGCCGGTGGCCGGTGAAGCTTATCGCAAAGCTGCGGGTCAATGAACTCCGGCAGGTCGGCGGTGACGGAAGTCGCAGCATCCTTGCGCAACCGCTTCTTACGCTGGCCGGCCGCCAGGCCGTGCTTGCTGTCCCAGACGGCGTCGGCCTCGGCACGTGCATTGGCCATCATGAACGGGCGCGGTTTTCGACCCTTGCCTTCGGCGATCTGCTCCATGCTGCGGCCGGAGGCCACCGAGGTGGCATTTTCCTCAAGGATCGCGGCGCCGTTCTCCTCGACGGAATGATCGTCGTGATGCTTAATCAGCAGCCAGTTGGTCCTTTTTTCGCCGTCGCGGCTGCGCATCCGGACCAGAACGAAGCTGCCGTGCAGACGCTTGCCCTCGAGCGTGAACTTGAAGTCTCCCTTCCTCAAGGCATCTTCCGGTGACTTCCTGCCTTCCGGCTCCCAATAGCCACGGTCCCACAACATCACCGTGCCGCCGCCGTACTGGCCCTTGGGGATCGTGCCTTCGAAGTCACCATAGTCGAGCGGGTGATCTTCGACCTCAACCGCCAGCCGCTTGTCGTGCGGGTCCAGCGACGGTCCCTTGGTCACGGCCCAGGACTTGAACACCCCGTCGAGTTCCAGCCGCAGGTCATAATGAAGACGGGTGGCATCGTGCTTCTGGATCACGAACCGCCGGCGACTGGAAGGCTTGACGTGTACTTCACCGCTCGGTTCGCGGGTCTTCTGGAAATCGCGCTTGGCACGATATTTCGAGAGATTGTCGGTCATGCTCAGCGGCTCGATATACGGAGTGGGCCGGCGTCACCGAGACTGCGCCGAACGGTCGCCACATCACTGGATGCGATATCCGCCAAGGCCTCGATCTCGCCTGCGACCGGCACGTCGCAACGAGCGCGTCCCCCAGGAGAAGCGTCCCCACCCGGTAGCACGGAGCCCGCTGTTTTGCGGTCACTTGCCGACGCGATGAAGATGTCAGGCCTCGAGATGCAGTTTTGAACGAGGTGTTCGACGGCAAGATCGGCCGCTTCTAGGGTTTGGACCGTCGCCCTGATCTTAGTGTTGCTGACGTCGGCCATTGGGTGTCTCCTGATATGGTTTTATTCAGAGGCTCATTTCAGCGGTTGCGTTTTTTCCAGTCCTGATACGGCGCCAGCAACTGACCCGGAAAGCGCTTTCCGATTTCTTCCTCGATTAATCCAATCCGCGACAGCACCTCATCGCGTTCCGTGCCTTCAACGGATTCGCTTGCAGCTTCCAGATCGCTCATGACAGAAAAAACCTCGTCCTCTGTCATCGCTGTAAGCCGGGCGGCAAATTCTGCGACGGGGATGCTGTTGAAGTTCGTCATGAATAACCTCCAACCTTCCAAGCCATAAATCTTGATGTCGGCCCGAAGTTCCAACGAGACGGGAATCATAAGACTTGCGGCAGGTTTGCGCCTAGGCTCAAAGGCGATCGTAAACGGAGCACACTTGCGCGAAATCGGTGTGTGGGCCGGGATCCTCGCTCGAGGCTGCGGCTGATCTGTCCACCTGCATAGCGCCGGCGCGGGAGCGTTCGGTTCCGACAATCCCGGGAACGCCCGCCGCGACCGGTTCGTGAAAAGGACAGCAAAGCAAGGCGATGGTCCAACCGATCATAGCCCGGCGTCGCGAAGTATTCCCGCTTCCTCTCATAGAAGCCTCTTGGCAATACATCCTCACCTCGGCCCCGTGGTCACCCGGAACCAACTGCTAATGCATCTTTTATCCGTATCGACCCCGTGCATCTCGGCTCAAGAAATGACGACCTCAATATTTACGGTGCTGTCGGAACCTTATCGATCGGCCGGGCTTGGGTTCGTCTCGGTCAAATCGACTGGGCACAAACCAAGGAGAACGATAATGGCAAATCAAAGCGGCAGCAGCGAACAGCAGCGAAAAGCTGGTGAGCAAAGCCACAAGAATGATAATAAACGGCAATCCACGAGCCGGGACAGCGGAAGCAGCAAAAGCTCCGGCTCCGGCGGCAAGAGTGGCTCGGGCGGCTCGGGCGGCTCTGGTGGTTCCGGCGGTCGCAGCAGTGATCGAAAAAGCTGAGGGTATGACCGTGGTAAGTGGTCAAGGACGCGAGCGGCCCGATGAACTTCCAGAAGATGGACCGCTTGGCAAAGAGGATTTGCTTGAACCTCGGAACCCGGTTCCGGATGCGGAAGACCCGGACGAGGAGGACGACACCGAGGAGGTCGATGTGCCGCCCCTGGACCCAGACATGGACGACACCGATGATTTACCCCCTCGGGAGTAGACGTATTGCGTGAACCAATACGATCGCCCGTCCCTGGCCGGGCGGATTTCGTTTTACGGACGACTGCAGTTTGAAACTGTCGTGATCACGAGGCGGGGAGGAGCCGCCTCGTTTCACGAGCGCGGTAGTGCCCGGACGTCGACGCTATTCCTGAGTTACCTGCGCCATGTTGACGGCCACATTCCGGCTTCCGTCGCCGGAAAATGCGCCGCCAATGAGTAGGTATGCAGCAATCGCCAGCATCGAAAACAGCATTACGCCTATCGGCAATCCGATCGATGCTCTCCGCTCGCGTAACGTTCTCTGTGGTACATCGCGAGAGTCTTCCTGGTGTTAAAATCGAGTGGTGCCAGAACTGCCCGGAAGGGTCGATGCGGACAGCTCTGGAACCATTATGCGCCCTTGGCCGCAAAGGTGGATGCTTCGCCATGGGCCTGAGTGAAATATGTGTCGCCGGGACAACGCGACAACTGATCTGAGACCTTTGCCGGTGGCGTGTGAGACTGAAGTCCTATGGCGGAACTTTAGGGGGGGTCGCGGGTTCTACTCCGCTACTTCGATCTTCCCCGATCGAAAACGCCTCTAGGCCCCACCCATCATCAAGTGTCCCCGCGCGGATGGGGCCTACCGCGCCCGTCCGAATTTCGTGGAAACTTGGGAGCCCCGGCAGCGGGGCAGTTCTCTTGGATCTCTATGCGGAGGCGATTTATGGCTGACGATCTGAGAAGAAGGCTCGGAGCAGAAGGGTTGCCCCAGCCAAGAGCCTGAGGTCGTCTTCATGCAGAGGATCGTTAACGACGCGATCGCCTGCAACGCGCAGCTGGCCCGCATCTGGCAGCTCACTTTCGAGGACTTTGCGACGGACATCAAAGACCCCGATAGCCTCGGGAATCTCAGAATCCAGTCACAAGCTGTGTGGGGTTAACAAGGTATCGGTGTAGCTTCGCGAACTGAGCGTGGACGCAGGACGGAAAGCTCCGGCATCCCTCGTTCAAGGGCGTGCGCGAGATGAAAGGGCTGACCGAAGTCTTCGAAATCGATCGCGACGCATAACGTCGTGTAAACGAGATAGGCTGCCCGGCTCACGTGCCGTTGAACTGGCGCGCCGCAACCCGGTTGAACTGGTGGGTCGCGCAGGCCTCATCCTTTCGAATAAGGGGCTACGCTCAAAGATTTAGGAATCAAATCTAAGGTCTGGATGGTTCCTACACGGACAGGATGTATACTGTGTGTTTGCAAAGGAGCCAGGGCCATGGAGAAGAGAAACGACTCAGAAAAGGTCCCTGAGGGACTGGAAACTGAAGCGCAGGCGCGGAGAGATTTTCTCAAGAAGGCCGGGCGTTTTGCCGTTGTAACACCTCCGGCGATTACCCTCCTCCTTGGTACGAGCCTGAGTTCGCGCGCCATTGCCAAGTCCAGTGGCACACGTCCCGGCTGGGGTTTTGGGGACAAGAACCATACCCACAACGGACCTCCGGGTCTCTGGAAGCGGTTCGGCGGCTGATCGGTGGTCCTTCGCCTCACACTCAGTTTTTGATCATCTTCTTCCACGACTTGGTGTCCACTTATTTTGGTGGACACCTTATGCGTCAGCTTACTCAAGAGAAGACGGCGCGGGGAATTTCGCGCTTGGCGTTTCCTAGAGCAGAGGTGGCCCTGAACCTGAGCCCCTGACCAGTCAGCAGGGGCTCAGCGAGCCTGCGACGGTTAGTCGATAATCCGGACGATCTTGCGTGTTCCTGGGTCTACCAGCACCGTTCGGTTGTCAACGACGACATAACGATACTTGATGTCCGGCGCATCAATCGTTTGCAGTTCCACGGTTTCCGGAACCGTCGAGCCGACATTGAGCTCCACTCCAGGAAGTTTGATGGAAGCAAGCGGCTTTTTCTTCACGTATTCGCGAACGACCGTTTCCTGCTCTGGCGTGATAACGACCGTCTGAGCCAGGGCAACGCTAGAAGCACTGACCAGAAACAGCCCTGCGAGGGCGGAGCTGACAAGCTTTCTCATGTTCTCCTCCAAGTCTGGTTGTTGTAGTTCCCACTCTCAATGCGGGAACCGCTTACTAAACCTCGTGGCGGAGTTTCCGTTCCGGTGGTCAGACTTTGGACGCATGGGGGTTCGACCTTAGTCTGAGACCTCGAAAATTACGCAAGGCGGTGTGGAGGTTCCTCCCGCAATTGCGCGAACTGGTGATCGAGCGCGGACGCGCCTTCCTCAAGCCGGATGGTGACAGGACCGACGAGATCTCGGCACGGGAGATTGGCTTGGTCGCTGGCGGCTCCACCACGGGCGTCTCGATCTTGGCCTTCACCTCGTCTGGCCATTGGCGATGCCCCTCACGCCCCGACTTCCTAGCCGTGAGAACCTCCAACGTACCCTCAATGGAGAAACTCCTTGTCGCTTTGTTGCGCTGGGCATCGGCTATGAGTTCAACGATCGAATATCGGCAATCGCCGGCTATCGTGCACTGGGCGTTGACTACGACGACGATGGTTTCCTGTTTGATACGGTCCAGCAGGGTCCAATCCTCGGGCTCGCCGTAAAATTCTAAGGCTTGTCGAGTTTAATTCGCCTCATATCCGGCCGCCTCTGCACCGACACGAGATCATGTTGCCATTGGCAACCCGCAGAGCATGTAGCGGCTCGGCCCTGCATGTTGTGCAACCATCAGGCCGATAGACCTGGAGCGCCGCCTCGTGATGTATGTTCCGGAGGAAATTGCGCGGAGATTGCTTTATGGAGTGAGAGAAGAAGCGGGACGCGGTATGTCCCGCATCCCGCTTCAGCGGCTAGGGACGCTCAGCGAACGTAGATCGTCAGTCCGCCGTCAGTGGCCTGTTCGGCGCCGCCGATATTTTCTATCTCGACATTTTGCGCCTTCAACTGTTCCGCAAGCGGCTTGTTGGCTTCGATCGCCGTGACCAGGGCTTTACGCTGCTCCGGCGTCGCGTTTTCCACCCACAAGCGGGTCTGATTCTGTTCCGCCAGCGTGCTGATCTGAACGACGTTGACTTTATCGCCCTTGAATTCACTCACCGATTTTTCGATATTGGCCGGCCAGTTCATTTCAGCCTGAGCATAAGCTATTCCGCCAAAGCTAATGGCGGACAGGGCGGCAATTACGGAAAACACTGCAATGCGTTTCATGGTCATGCTCCTCTCTTGGGTTGCGCTCGTGGCCCAAGCGGCAACGAAACGCGTGGTTACCGGCCTATCCCGTCGCGACCGCACGGGCCGGAACGGCGCCGGATGGCTATTTTTTGTTGAGACGGTGCAAATACAGCCTTGCTGGTGGCGATTGAATGATGATCGCCCTTACATGTCGGAAGCTGCGTGATCGAGCTTCGCACCCTTTCTTCGTCGCAAGTTCCAATACCGGCGCGTTGTGAACGTATATAGCTTCACACAAGAATGGCCCTGCCAGGTTTGCAAGGGGACGGCTCTCGCGCGCTGGCACATGCCCAAACGCGCTCCTAGTAGCAGGGCGGATAGGGATAGTAGCCACAGGCCCCAGGAGCGTAGTAGCGACGCTCGGCAGCTGCCGCGCCGATCGCAGCCCCGGCGACTACGCCTGCACCGTAATAGGCTCCCGGGTGCGCATACCATCCCCCGCGCCAGACCGGGGCACGACCACCAACCGCTACCCCGCCGTATGGGCCTCGAGCAGCAAACCAGTCGATAAACAGCGATGCCGGGCCGTCCGCCCCAACCAGATCACCTTCCAGGACGGAAACTTCGAAAGTCAGATTACCACCCTCGAGCTTGGGCGCCTTCAAGACGACCACTGCATCGGCGACCGAGTCACCTCTGCCGCTCAGGACTGATATTGTTGCATTAGGAGGGTCCTTGGCGAAGCTGTCCGTTCCCTCACCCCATTGCTTGATGAACTCGGAGGTGAGGACGTGACCTGCAGATCGCACCGGCCGATCGGCGAAGACGATCGAACTGGCGGTGATGCCGGACATCGTGAGCTTGCCGTTTTCGAGTTTTGCTCCCGCAGAATTAAGAACGGCAAGAGACGGTACCATTTGCGATTTTGTCGCCCCGATCGTCTTTTGCGCCGGCGCTGACATGGCGTCCTGTGCGAACATTGGCGCGGTGGATAGCAGGCCCGCCGCCAGAGCGACCAGGCATATGCAGGATAATTTGTTCATCTGTATCACTCCCTCTTGTCCCGGTTGGCCCTATTGCGGGAGCCCCAGATTGATTAGCAGTGCGCACCTGTTGTCGGCTGACACGGAATGGCCGGGGGTGTCAGTCGGCCACTCTGCGCGTTCATGATCCGTGATCTGAAAGATAGTTTCCTCGGATTAGTATGGTTTTGCGAAAGGGCCCTTGCCGAACCTTTCCAGTTCCCGCTCGATGTCGATAAGGATGCTGTCTATGAGCTCCTGATACTCGGCGATCCGCTGTTGCCGTCCGGAAGATGTGGAGCGCCGCCATCGGTCCTTCTCCTCATTGGCTATGGCGAAATCCTCACAGAGTTCGCGAAAGGCCTCGCATTGGGCGGCGAGTTCCTCGATCGCCTGACCGCTCGTTTTGAAGTAGCTCGTTACGAATTCGACACCCTTTCCCATTTGATCTATCCGTTTGTGTGAGGCCTGAGTTCAAAGGAAGGACAATGCCAAATACCGGCGCTGCTTTTCGGCCATCGTGAGCGCTGGCAGGAGAGACGCAAGGTACGTAACTGTAACCTACAGTGAGCACGACACGTTTTACTCGCGTAAGATGTGGCTTTCTGGTTGCCGATGAGGCATTGAACCTTTGGCGTTGGAGACTTAGGCTCGATTTCAACAAATTACGAATTTGAAGCCAGATTGAGAGACAGTGGCAGCATCCCCCAAGGGGAGGACGCGACGCCGCATCCAGAGCCCAGCGCCGAAGATATCCCGTGCCAGCTGCAAAATGCTGTCTCCAGCCCCGAATCTCGCACGGGGACCTTGGCGCTGCCTTCCTGATGACGCAGGACGCCGATCTAGCGAAGAAACTGTCAAATCCGATTGCCTCGCTGGTGAGTGTACCCTTCCAGTTCAACTACGACAGCGGATATGGTCCAAGCGACGGGCACAAGGCGGTTCTGAACATTCAGCCGGTCATTCCATTTGAGCTGAACGACGATTGGAACGTCATCTCGAGGACTATTGTCCCGGTAACATCACAGGACGACATCGCAGGGGGCAGCGGAAGCCAGTTTGGACTTGGAAATACGCTCCAGAGCTTTTTCTTCTCGCCCAAGGAATCCGCGGCCGGCGGGCTGATCTGGGGCGCTGGTCCCGCCATCCTTATTTCAACTGCGACGGAGCCTCTGCTTGGCGGGGGGAAGCTGGGGCTCGGTCCCACAGGTGTTTCTTGAAGCAGGAGGGACCATGGACCTACGGCACGCTTGCCAATCATATCTGGTCAGTCGCGGGAGACGGCGGGCGTGCGGACATCAGTTCGACGTTCCTGCAGCCGTTCGCTTCCTACACGACGCATGATGCCTGGACCTTCACGTTGGACACCGAAAGCACGTACGACTGGAAAAGCGACCAATGGAGCGTGCCCATCAACTTCTCGGTGTCGAAGCTCGTCACCTTTGACAAGCAACCCGTCAGCTTCCAGGTCGGAGCACGTTACTGGGCGGAATCCCCGGAGGGCGGCCCGCAGGGCTGGGGCGTTCGCGCCCGCCGTTACATTCCTGTTCCCCACGTGAGCGCCACATAAGTGCGTCGAGTGCCTAAGGGTCAGAAAGGCTACGCAAAAGCGCTCCACCACCGGAGAACGGAACTTCCAGTCGATAGATGGCTTTTATCAACCAAAGACAGCGGTAGCCTTGATACACAAGGGCTACCATGCGATTCTTCGGGCATGATCCGAAGGAGATGAGAATGTCGGAGATGCTTGCAGCGCTTACCAACATTCGGACTTGGCGGCGCGGTTTGATCAGTTGCTTCAGCTTGCCCTGATCGGCCTCAACGACGTTGTTCAGATATTTGACCTGCCGGTGCACAAGGCCTCCGGGACATTTGCCTTCGGCCTTCAATTGGGCAATAGCAATGCCATAAGTCGGAGCCTTGTCGGTGTTGATGACGGTTGGCTGTTCCCAGTCCTTCAGGCCATTCAACGCCTTGCCGAGAAAGCGTTTGGCCGCTTTGGCATACGACGCTGCTAATCCCCACACGCTTTGAGCACCGTGACTTTCCCTCCAGGCGCAAGCACAAAATGGCAAACAACTGTCGTGCCTGGCGCAAAAGTCGCGGTACCCCCAAGCTCAACGCGTGCTCCACCTTTGGAAAATTCGATCTCGGGGGCACCAACGCTGTAGAAGCCGCCCTTGACGAGTTCCACGGAATGAATAATCCGGGCCCGGCCCTTTTCGTTCGCCGCTAGCTTCCATTCCGCCACGACACGCGACGAAACGTGTTCGAAACCCTGTCTTACAACGATGATGCGATAGCTGCCTTCTCCAACGCCGTCTTCTCTCCAGTACCCACCTTCCACGACCGCCATAACGTCGGGATCCACCAGCACCTCGGCGAGGGACTCGTGGGCAGCGAACAGAACAAGGCACCCGAACAATTTGCCAAGAATGCGGCCCCTGCTTGCGATGCTCATTGATCGTTCCCCCTTGAATGTTGATTGGCCGGTCTCGCGGTTCCTGCCCCCTATGTTTACTCCCGGTTGAGAAGGACCGCCATCAGCTGCAATTCATCTGGTCGTCATGTAGAATGTGCCGTGGGAGGCCGCTCGTCACGAACGCCACAAGCGCGGCCACCGCGTTGGCACCTCCACTGATCACAATGGCCGAGAAGTAACTGTTGCTGGCGTCATAGATAAAGCCAGCGAGGCTCGGACCGATCAGCGTGCCGATTGCGACGCTCGTGTAAAGGAGGCCGATTATCCCACCGACATTGCGGCGACCGAAATGATCGGCAACCACGGCCGGCAGTACCGCGACCCAGCCACCGTAGAACAATCCGAACAGCAAGGCGAAGGCAGCAAGTGCCCAAGATCCGGCAGACGAAGCCCAAATTGCAAGCGAAACGGCGATGCCTGCGTACATTATCACCAGGAAGGTGTCCCGACCCAAACGATCCGCAAGGCCCCCAAGGCAAAAGCGCCCCGCTGTGCTTCCAACGCCGATCACACTCAAGAGTAGGACAGCGACCGCTGGAGCGATCTGGTGATCGACTGCAAACGGCACAAGATGAATAAACGGAACGAATACGCCGACTGCGCTCAACAGACATGCCACGTACATGCCAAGAAAACGCGGCGTGCGTATTGCATCCTTGACTGAGACGCCCTCCTTTGCCGCCGAACTTTCGATGCCGGGTTCGTCCGTGGCCCCGTCCGGCCGCAGTCCACGTTGCCCCGGATCGTCTTCGAGCAGCAGCGAGGCGCCGACGCCGACCGCCGCGGCCGCTCCACCAAGCACCAAATAGGCCCCTCTCCAGCCCAGGGTCGAAATCAACCACGTCGCCAACGGCGGCATGATAAGGGTACCAAAACCGATACCGCTAACCGCGAGCCCCGATGCCAGGCCACGTCGCGCGACAAACCAGCGCTGCACTGCCCCAAGGGCTGGCACATAGGCGCATCCCACGCCAAGACCTATGCCGAGACCGTAAGCTGCATAGGCCTCAGCAATGGTGCGCGCCTGCCCCGCCAATGCAAGGCCGAGACCGACAAGCGCCATGCCGACAACACAGAGCGATCTTGCTCCGAACCGATCGGCAAGCGGACCAGAGATAACGCCCAGGCTAAAATACAAGAAACCCGCCGTCGAAAAAACAAGCGAAATGGAGCCACGCGATGCCCCGAGATCCCGCTGTAACGCTTCGATGAATGCACTGAAGGTATAGGCACTGCCAAAGCCCACGAATGTCACTGCAAATGTCGCGGCAACGACAACCCATCCGTAAAAGAAGTCCCGGCGTTGATGGAAAGCGATCATGATGTTTCCCTTTCTATCAGCCTTTTGCCGGGTGTCTCTGGTGCCAGGTCGTATGCTCCTGGAATGCAGCTACCGCGCGCACCAGGGTCAGTTCCTGGAACTGCCCCGCCAGCAATTGAACGCCGATCGGCATACCGTCCCTTGCGAAGCCTGCAGGAAACGTCAGTGCCGGATGGCCGCTCATATCGAGGGGGCAGGTGTAGCGCTGCAGCCTGGCGATCAGATCCGGCTGCTCGCCAAGTGTTGCGAGGGCAGCGAGCGTCAGCGGGGCGAACGGCTGTACGGGGGTCAGGATCAGATCGACCGCCGCAAACAAGGCTTCGACCTCACGGCGGAAAATCGCCCGTCGCAGGAGGATCTGCTGATACTCCGCCTCTGAGACGGTTCTCCCCATTTCGATGACGCCGGCAAGGATAGGTCCGTACAAGTTCCTGTTTTCTGCAAAGTCTCGCGCGTGAACCGCTGCCGCCTCCACGGCGCAGTTAGGCACCCAATCGGAGACGGCCTGCCCCACGTCTGGGAACTTGATCTCGACCATGAGCGCGCCGAGATCCGAAAAGACGACGGCGGCGTCGTCGAGAGCAGCTTGTGTCTGGGGCTCCACATCCTCGCTGTTCCAACGTGGATCGAGACCTATCCGTAAACCGCCGATCCCACCGCGCGAAGCGGAAGCGAAATCCGGTACCGGTTGGGCGGCCGCCGTAGGGTCTTTCGGATCAGCCCCCGCGATGGCGGCAAGAATGATCCCCGCATCGACGGCACTTCGCGCAATCGTGCCTATGTGGTCGAGCGAAGGTGCGAGATCGAAGACGCCGTGGCGGCTGACCCGTCCCCATGTCGGCTTGAGGCCGGTGACGCCATTTGCAGCCGATGGCCAGCGGATCGATCCGCCCGTGTCCGACGCAATCGCGCCGAAACAAAGGCCCGCTGCCGCAGCGACTGCTGAACCGCTCGAGGAAATCCCGGTCCAGTAGTCCGCGTTCCACGGATTGACAGATGGGGTTATTGCCGGATGGTAGTCCGAATAGGCCCCCTCAGTCATTTGCGTCTTGCCGATAATGATCGCGCCTGCTTGCCTGAGGCGTCTGACGACGGTGGCGTTTTCGTCGGGTATGAAATCGTGATGGACGAGTGTCCCGGCCCTGCTTGGCACACCTTCGACCCAGCACAGGTCTTTGACGGCAACAGGAACGCCGTGCAGCGGACCGCGATGGCGTCCGGCGGCGATTTCTTCGTCTGCCACTTTCGCCTGTTCCAGCGCGCTTGTGTCCATCACCTGCGCATAGGCATGAAGCTCCGGCTCCCAACGCGCAATGCGCGAAAGTTGCGCTTCGGTCACCGCACGCGAGGAAACGCACCCTCTCCTGATTCTGTCTCCGATGTCCCTGAGGCTAAGAAAAGTGAAATCATCCGAACCTATCGCCATTCAATTTCTTCCCGACTGCGGTGAGCGCACATACCTTAGAAAATCTGCCTCAATCCAACCGTCCCCTCACCAAGAGCAGCAAGACAATCGGCACTACAACGTGTTAAAGCACCTCACCAGCTTCCGACAAACCAGATCTAATCAACCATATGGGTTAGAAAAGCTAAACTATGAGCCACCATCTCCCCCCACTCAATGCGCTGAAGGCATTCGAGGCAGCCGCGCGCCATCTCTCGGTCAAGATGGCGGCCGACGAGCTTTGCGTCACTCCCGGCGCCGTCAGCCAGATGCTGAAGTCACTGGAGACACATCTCGGGGTGAAACTGTTCGAACGGGTGACACGTGGCATCTATTTGACGGATGCGGGCCGGGATTACCTGCCAGCGGTTCGAAATGCATTTCGCCAAATTGCCGAAGCGTCGCGACGGGTCATGGCAGCCAATGACAATGGCATGTTGACCGTCAGCGTCACGCCATTCTTCGCATCGGCCTGGCTTGTGCCACGCCTGAAATCCTTTCAGGAGATCAACCCAGAAATCGATCTCCAAATCGTCGCAAGCAGCGCCCTTGCCGACTTTTCCCGCGGCAGCGTCGATGTCGCCGTGCGTCATGGTATCGGCCGTTATCCGGGCCTACGCAGCGACCACGTCGTGACGGTTGAAATGGTTGTCGTGGCAGCACCCGCTCTCGTCGATCGTCTCGGCACCCCTCGATGCGCAGCGGATCTCGTCCGTTGGCCACATGTCCATGATGCCGACCGCAAGGGATGGAGCCTTTGGTTCCAGGCAAATGGCGTGGAGGAGTTCCGCTCTCCCCGCGGCCCGTCATTTGACGACAGCAGTTTAATTTTGACCGCTATCTTATCGGGTCAGGGCGCGGGACTGCTGCCCGCTGCCATGATTGCAGCGGAGCTCGCCGGCGGAGATTTGGTGCAACTCTTGGACGCGACTGTAATAGACGAATTTGCCTATTACCTGGTGTGCCCCGAGCACGCCCAGAACAATCCGAAGATCGCAGCCTTCCGGGATTGGATACTCAATGTGGAGAAGACACAGTTGGCCGGGACTTCCAGTAAGGCTTAGAGCGACCGACCTCTTGGCTGACGCGCAAAATATGCCGAGCGCGGCTGGGGTAAGTATTCCGTTTGGTGGCTACTCGTCGGCGGCGACACGCACCCTCCAAAGATCGCATAGGCAAGATGTAGAAGTTCGTCAAGTTTGTTAAGTTCGTAAATATACGGCGGCATTCGGGCAGTGCAGGTTCGAGTCCTGCCGCGCCCACCACCATCCTGATCGCCAAACGGCTGGTGTCAGAGGTCTTGAAAACCAATCTCAGCATTCCCAGATGATTTTCCGTCTTCTTTCATCCGGTTAGATAGGAAGGAGGGAAACATGTATCTTCCGGAGATGCCATGGTCTGTACCGTTGCAGGTAACGTTCCAGAACGGCAACAATCGCACCTTTTCATCGGTCTTCGACGCGCTCGTTTTTCTGGAGAACGAGTGGCCGCGACGTCGCGGACGGCGCTACGAGCAAGCCGTCGAAGTCTGTCGGCGCGCCCTTAACCGAAAGATGCCGGTTGCGATCGCGCGTGAAGCTTTCGTCGCTGCGTGTCTGGAGGCGGGCCTCCCAGCGAATGGGCTAGCCCACCGCACCAGCTCGAGAAGCGATGACAGGCGCTCTGCCGCATAGGTCAGGATGGGAATGCTCCGATGTTTGACCCCGTGGAAAGTGCCTGGATAAGCCCGACCGAGTTGAACTTCCTGCAAAGGATCTTCGACCGGGTTTGCATGTGGCGCCAGATTGATCGGCCCAGCGAGCGTGCCGACCACCTCGCGACTTACCTGTTGCATGAATATCGGGCTGGTATTCGCGACGAGACAGCTCTTTTCGAAGCAGCAATGTGGCGCGAGGCGGGCCGTTCAAAGTCCGGCCCCATGCATGAGCATGACAAAGGGCTCGACGACACGATAATCAACTAGACATGTGGCGCGCCATCCTCATGGCGCGCCAATCGTCTGAACCATTCGCCGTCGATGATGCTCCAGTTGAAGATGCGGCGCGATCGCCGACGCTAGACTGCCGCGACAATCATTTCCGATCCCCGCGCTAGGGTGCGGCCGACATTTACGCGGATCGGTTTACTTCAAGATTTTCCAAGCTCGCCCCGCACGGTGAGGTGCTCAAGCTTGACGGAGATGGGAGAGCTGTCAACGATACGGCTGAAAGCGATAACCGACGCCCAGCGCGCCAAGCCTCGTAGCGTCAATTCCGGACGATACATTATGCGATCGTAGACGCACGAAACCGGAACAAGCAGTGTACAGGCGGCGCCGTCGAGACAGTTTCATCACTCGCATTGCCGTGTAGCCGCCGGTCCTTATCGCCATGGCGTCCCGGAGGCTGACGCTTTCCGGTAAAGGCACCAGCCAGTCTCCACTCACACGCGCCCTGGCCGCCAGTCCACCCCACAATGCCGTTCCCCAACGCCCCAGCCGTTCAGACAACCCGATCACCCGGCTCAAAGGCGGAATTGGAACTTTCGGCAACGACGCCCTCAAAATCGATCCCAGGCACCATCGGGAAACTGCGACCACCGGCGAGGCGCCGGTGATCGCAAGAGCTTCCTCCTGCCCGCTGTCGGAGTTCTCGATCAGGACGGCGTCAAACATCTGAGCTTCCCATTCTTGCCTACGCGACTTTCTTTGCGTTGGGCGTAGAGCAGGCCACTTGCGAATTGACCATGGCGTCAACCGCTTGGGGCAGCGTCAGCACACCTATGGCCTGACCGGCGGCATCGACAACGGCGATCTCGTTTTCCCCGGCCAGCGTCATCGCTCTTGCGGCTTCCTCCAACTTCGCGCCGGCCGGCACCGAGATCTTTAACTCACGGGCCGAAGCATTCAGCGCGGTGGCAACCGTCTCAACATTGATGACGCGGGAACGGTTCACCTCCCGAACAAAGTTGGCGATGTAATCGTCGGCAGGGTTCATCACGATGTCCTGCCCGGTGCCCTGCTGTACGACTTCTCCATCCCGCAAAATCGCAATGCGATCTCCAAGCCTGAGCGCCTCGTCAAGATCATGGGTGATGAATACGATCGTCTTCTTGATCTCCTTCTGTAGATCGAGGAGTACGGTCTGCATGTCGACGCGAATGAGCGGGTCCAGCGCAGAAAACGCCTCGTCCATCAGCAGGATCGGCGCATCGTTCGCCAGCGCACGGGCAAGACCGACACGCTGTTGCATACCGCCCGACAACTGATTGGGATATTTGCTCTCGAAACCCTTGAGTCCGACACGTTCGATCCACCGCATGGCGCAGTCGACCTGCCGGTTACGAGGTGCCCCTTGTATCTCCAGGCCATAGAGGGTGTTTTCGAGAACGGTGCGATGCGGGAGAAGCGCAAACTTCTGGAACACCATGGCGGTCTGATGCCGACGGAACTCACGCAACTGCACGGCATCCATCTTGACCACATCCTCGTCGCCGATGACGACCTCGCCTGACGTCGGATCGATAAGGCGATTGATGTGGCGGATGAGCGTGGACTTTCCTGATCCCGAAAGTCCCATGATCACCTGAATGCCACCAGCAGGCATCGAGATGTTGATGTCTCTCAGACCGAGGACATGGCCATGTTTTGCGTTCAATTCCGTCTTCGTAACGCCTTGCTCGACAAGCTTTACACAATCCGCACCGTTGGGGCCGAAGATTTTGTAGAGCTTTTTGATTTCGATGCCGAAGCCACCAATTTTTTTATTACCCATGAACCACCTCCCGGTGCTTTTGAAGGCGCGCACCAAAGGCTTGGCTGACGCGGTCGAAGATAATGGCGATGCCGACGATCGCGAGACCGTTGAAGATGCCCAGCGTGAAATACTGGTTCGAGATCGCCTTCAGCACCGGCTGTCCAAGGCCCTGAACGCCGATCATCGAGGCGATGACGACCATAGCGAGCGCCATCATGATCGTCTGGTTGGTGCCGGCCATGATGGTGGGGAGCGCAAGCGGCATCTGCACGTTCTTCAGCTTCTGCCAGTTCGAGGAACCAAAGGCATCGGCGGCTTCGAGTACATCCTTGTCAACGAGGCGGATGCCGAGATTGGTGAGGCGGATCATCGGCGGGATGGCATAGATGACCACCGCGATGAGGCCCGGAACCTTGCCGATGCCGAGCAGCATGACAACCGGAATGAGGTAGACGAAGCTCGGCATGGTCTGCATGACGTCCAGAACCGGATTGACGATATTCTGCACCCTGTCCGACCGGGACATGGCAATACCGATGGGGATACCGACGACGATCGACAGAACCGTGCAGACGAAGATCATCGAGACCGTCTTCATCGTATCGTCCCACATGTCGAAGTAGCCGATGAGCAGAAGCGTCACGACCGTTCCCGCGACGATCTTCCAGTTGCGGCTGGCGAACCAGGCGACGGCGGCGATGAGCAAGAGGATGATCGGCCAGGGCGTCTGGGTCATGAAGCGCTCGGACCAGATCAGAAAGTGCTGTAGCGGCTCGAATATTGCTTCAAGACCGTCCCCATAAGCCCGCGTAAAACCGCGGAACCCTTCGTCGATCGCCTTCTTGAGATCGCGTAAAGACGCATCATCCATGTGCGGAAAGCTGAACAGCCAATCCAAAATCTATCCTCCTCGATAACGGCGAGCGCATCCTCGGACGCGCTGTTCGTTGCCTGCGCGTTAGGCGCCAGCAACGTCTTGAACGAGATCAAAGCGCCGCCTTGATCTTCTCAGCTGCCTCAGGCGATACCCATTCCTTCCACATGGCCTCGTTCTCCTCGAGGAAGTGCTTTGCGCCATCATCGCCGCTTGCCTGATTGTCGGTCATCCAGGCCATAAGCTTGTTGACCGTGTCGTTCGACCAGGCGCGCTTGTTGAGGTAGCCCATGACATCCTCGCCGGCGCGCTCGGAGAACGCTTTGGTCACGAGCGTCTGGACGGTGTCCTTCGGCCATTCATTCTTTTTCGGGTCCGGGCAATCCGCGACGGTATTGCAGCGCTTCCACTCGGCCGCGTCGTACGGCACGCCATAGTCGAGCTTGACCATGTCGTACTTGCCGAGAAGCGCAGTCGGAGCCCAGTAGTAGCCGACCCAGCCTTCCTTGCGCTCGTAGGCCTTGGCGATCGAGCCGTCGAGGCCAGCGGCGGAACCCGTATCGACCAGCGTGAAGTTCGCCGCTTCGCCGCCATAGGCCTTGTAAAGCTGCGAGGTCACGACCGTACCACCCCAGCCCTGCGGGCCATTGTGGATCGCACCTTTCGATTTGTCTTCGGGATCCGGGAACAGCTCCGGATGCTTGAGGACATCATCGATCGTCTTGACGTCCGGATGAGCGTCAGCAAGGTATTTCGGCATCCACCAGCCCTGCACCGCACCATCGGTCAGGACGGTCGATGCAACGACGAGCTTTCCGTTTGCAACGCCGGCGTTGACGACATCGGGCAGAAGATCGACCCATCCTTCGGGCGCGATGTCGGGTTGGCCCTTCTCGGTCATCGATGTGATCGTCGGGACAGTATCGCCCTGTATGATTTCGGCGTTGCAACCGTAACCTTCGTTCAGGATAAACTTGTCCAGGCTGGCGAGCACTTCGGCGCTCTGCCAGTTCATGCTGGCGATGGTGACGTCACCGCAATTCGCAGCCTGCGCAGCATTGCCGAAGGTCAGCATGGCTGCTGCAAGGCATGTCGAGGCGAAGAGTTCTTTCATGGCACTTCCTCCCTATGTGCGATGTTGAAATTCCAAGCCCGTCAACGCCATCGCATATCTCGGCGGGCCGCCGGCGGCTTCGGTATCCTCCTCAGAACCCGAAGCCGCCGTTTCCTGCTAGCTCGGCAGATACTCCTCACTCCAGGTCTCGCTGATCGCACCGGAGGCAATCAGCCGATCGATCTCGGCTTCGGTGTAGTTCAGGGTCCGGAGAACGGCGCGTGTGGACGCTCCGTACTTCTCCGCCGGCGCGACAGCGGTGACCTTGCCGACAGCCGGACGGATGGCGAAGGGGTCGAGCTGCGTGACCTTATGGCCGCTCGGATGGTTCGGGAAGATCGAGAAGGAATAGCTGCCGCGGTCGATCCCCGGCGTGCCGTCGGCAATGCGGGCACTGCGGCTGCGGATCGTTTCGATGTTCTCGCAGAGCGATACGCCGATATCGGCTTCTCGCAGGCGCTGCTGCCAGGTTCCCGCAGGTGCCGTCATGAAGGCTTTCGCCAGATAGGCCTCGCGGTCGGTTGCCGACATTTCGACAATCCCCCTGAGACCCTCGACCTTGCCGAAGCGCAGGAGGTCGGCTTCCGAGGCGCACAGAAGAAGGTGATCCCCCGAGGCCGTCTCGTAGAGCCGCGACAGCGCGTTATAACCTTTCGTTTCGCGACCGGACGGCTCATCGAAGGGGCCGCGGTCGACATAGTCATAGCAGAACGGTATCTGCGCGAGGCCGGTCAGCGCCGACAGCGACGTGCGCGGGCGGCCGACGATCCCGGTTCTGGATTTCTGGTAGAGGGCGGCGGCAATGCCCAGCGCCGCGCCGAAGCCGCACATGACATCGATGGTGCCGACATGGGCATGTTCTTCCGGCGTCTCCATCGAGCCGCCGAAGCGCAGCATGATGCCGGTTGCCGATTGCACGAGATCGTCATAGCCGAGATAGTCGGTGCGCGGGCCGGTGCGCACGCCGCCGAAACAATCGAGCTGGCAGAAAATCGCTTGGCGGTTGAGCGCCTTCAGGCTTTCGGCATCGAGCCCCATCGCCTTGACCTGGCGGTCGGTCGCATTCCAGACCACGACATCGACAGAGCGCACCAGTTCCTCGAAGACAACGCGGCCATCGGGCGAACCGATGTTCAGCAGCACGGACTGCTTTCCGCGCATGTGCGACATGCCGAAGATCACGGTATTCCAACAATCATAGAGCGGCTTGGCCGGATCGATCTTGATAACCTCCGCGCCGAAGCGGGCGAGATAGGCGACCGAATGCGGGCCGGCGATTACATTGCAGAGATCAAGGACCCTGATGCCATCCAACCACCCACCGGGCGTGTCGTTTGCGGGCGCCGGCAAGGACGAGCGCTCTATGTCCGCAAGCATCGCCAGCGCATCCTCGACCGTTCCCCAACGCCGAGGGTGCGGCGTCAGCATGGCTTCGGCGCTCTCTTGCAGCCAGGCCATCGGCCCCGGCTGGGTCATGCGGCCAAGGATCGGATCGTCGACCTCGATCATCAGGCCGGCGGCCTTGGCGTGATCGTCGGCGATCCATTCCTTCAACCAGCGTTGCGGCGCGCCCGGAAACAGCCCTTCCCCGAAGATGCGCTCCCATTCGGCCGCCGTCTTCGTCAGGAAGACCTGCTTCATGCGGGCCGCGATCTTGTCGGCCCAGAATTTCGGGAGCGGATAGACGCCAAGCGAAACGTCCGACGACCATTGCGAGACCGGAAGATAGGTGTCTTCCTCCTCGCGCAGTCCCTCGGCCACCAGTTCATCGTAGAGACCGAGGGCTTGCAGGCAGCGCTTCGCATGGTTCTTGTGGCTGGGGCAGACGACGTAGAACATCCGCCCGTCGGCGCACATATAGCTGCGATAGAAGGGATCGAGGAACTCCTGGAGGTCGTCATAGGACATATCCATCGGCATGCCCTCGCCGCGCCGGCGCTCGATCTCCCGCTCGCGCTGGGTCTGGTAACGCAGCGGATAATCATCGATCAGGATCGAATTGTAGGAGAGGCCCTCCATGACGGCACTTGCCAGCGGCACTTCGATATGATCGCCGTGCCCGGTGCGCTCGCACGCCTGAAGCGCCAGCACCGTTGCGGACGCTGCAAGCATTGTGCCGTAAGCGGAAGAGAGTGGCAGCGGCGAGAAAGACGGATTGATGCCCATCAGGACGCGATTGAGTCCCATATCCGTGAAGACGCCGGAGGACGCCGCAATTACCGCCTCGAAGGCCCGCCAGTCACGGCGAAGCTGATCGTCGGAGGCGAAACCGGGGATCGACAGGGTGATCAGTTCCGGCCGAGCCTTGCGCAACGCCGCAAAATCGATTCCAAGCCGGGCGAGCACGCCGGGGCGGAAATTCTCAACGACAATATCGGCCTCGGCGACCAGCGCTTTTGCCTCATCCACCCCCTCTTCCGACTTGAGATCGAGGGTGACGATCAGCTTGTTGCGATTGAGGATGGCGTTGGCGGGATTGTCCCAGAGCGGACCGCCGGGCGGATCGACATGCACGACGGTCGCGCCAAGATCACCAAGAATCATGGCCACGGCCGGGCCGGCAATATATTGCCCGAAATCAACCACCCGAACGCCGGAAAGCGGAAGCGCGGAACGCGCGATCGATGTCATTGCTCTTATCTCCCCAAGAGTTTTCTATGCGCGCCGATCGGCGACGATCCAGCCGGCCGCCTTTTCGGCGATCATCAGCGTCGGCGCGTTGGTGTTACCACTGGTGATCTTCGGCATGATTCCCGCATCGACGACGCGCAGGCCCTCAATGCCCCGCACCCTGAGACGGCTATCCACCACTGCCATCGGATCGTCATCGTGGCCCATCTTCGTCGTCCCGACCGGATGAAAAATGGTGTTGGCGATATCGCCCGCCAACCTGGCCAGTTCCTCGTCGCTCTGGAACTGCAAGCCGGGCTTCCATTCCTCAGGCTGGTATTTGGCCAATGCCGGCTGCGACACGATCCTGCGGACTTGCCGCAAGCTCTCGGCAGCGATGCGGCGGTCCTCTTCCGTGCTCAGATAGTTCGGCGCAATCGCCGGGGCGTCGACGGCCTTATCGGAGCGAATGCGCACGCTTCCGACGCTGGTCGGGTTGAGGTTGCAGACGCTCGCGGTGAAGGCAGGAATGCTGTGCAATGGCTCGCCGAAGGCGTCGAGGCTGAGCGGCTGGACGTGATATTCGAGGTTGGCGTGCGCCTGGCTGTCGTCCGACCGGGTGAAAGCGCCGAGCTGCGAGGGCGACATGCTCATGGGTCCGCTGCGTTTCAGCACATATTCGAGCCCGATCATCGCCTTGCCGAACAGGCTGTTGGCGAGCGTGTTCAGCGTCTTGGCATTGCCGACCTTGAAGACCGCGCGAATCTGCAGATGGTCCTGAAGATTTTCCCCGACGCCCGGCAGGTCGTGGGCGACCTCGACACCATGGCGCTTCAGGAGAGAGCCCGGCCCGATCCCCGACAATTGCAGGATCTGCGGCGAGCCGATGGCGCCGGCCGACAGGATGACCTCCCTGCGCGCTCTGACCTCTGCCCTTTGCCCCTGCCGCTGGACAACGATGCCGGCACAACGCTTGCGGCCGGACGCCTCGGCTTCCAGGATCAGCCGTTCGACATGGGCCTGAGTCCAGACCGTCAGGTTCAGGCGGTTTTTCGCCGGGCGCAGGAAAGCCTTCGACGTGTTCCAGCGCCAGCCGGATCGCTGGTTGACTTCGAAATAGCCGACGCCCTCGTTGTCGCCGCTGTTGAAATCGTCGGAGCGCGGAATACCGGCCTCGACGGCGGCCTCGGCGAAGGATTCGAGGATGTCCCATTTGAGCCGCTGCTTCTCTATCCGCCATTCGCCACCGTGGCCGTGCATGTCGGAGAAGCGGCTGTTGCCGCCGGTCTTTGGGTCCGCGCCGTTGTCCAGCCGATAATGATCCTCATGCGCCTTGAAATCGGGCAGGCAATTCTGCCAGGACCAGGCGTTATCGCCGGTCGCCGCCGCCCAGCCGTCGAAATCGCGCGCCTGGCCGCGCATATAGATCATGCCATTGATCGAGGAGCAGCCGCCGAGCGTCTTGCCGCGCGGATAGCGCAGCGACCGGCCGTTCAAACCGGCATCCGGTTCGGTCTTGTACAGCCAGTCGGTGCGCGGATTACCGATGCAATAGAGATAGCCGACGGGGATGTGAATCCAGTGATAGTCGTCCTTTCGGCCAGCTTCTAGCAGCAGCACGCGCATCGCGGGATCGCGGCTGAGGCGATTGGCGAGCAGACAGCCTGCGGAGCCTCCACCGACGATGATATAGTCAAAACTATCGGCGGCGCGGTAAGAAGCGCGGCTGGTCATCGGCTTGCCCGCCTGCTGCGATGCAACACCGCACAATCATAAGCTTCGACGATTTGCCGTAGCATTTTAGCCTCCTCCTCATCTCTATTTTCAGGAATAGCGGAGGAGCGGCCCGGAAATCCAATGACAAATGACGCAAGTCATTATAAGTAGAATTAATATGCTTCAGTCAATCGACCTGAGAAAATTGAAGGCATTCGTCACCGTCGCGCGCGAGGGCAACGTCACGCGCGCCGCGGAGCAACTGCACGTCACCCAACCGGCGGTCACTCTGCAACTGAAGCGCCTTGCCGCCGATACCGGGCTCACCTTGTTCCGGCGGACGTCCACGGGGCTGGAACTGACGCAGGAAGGAGCCCTGCTGGCAGCCAAGGCGGAGCAGGTGCTGACGGCATTGACGGATTTTGGGCAGACGGCCGGACATTTGGCGACACGTGTGCGGGGGAAACTGCGGATCGGCACGATCATCGACCCGGAGTTCACCCGGTTGGGGGCGTTTCTGAAGGCGCTGATCGAAAGCGGGCCGGGCATAGAAACCACACTGCGCCATGGCATGAGCGGCGACGTTCCGGAGGGGCTGAGGCGAAATGAACTCGATGCCGGTTTCTATCTCGGCGACCCAAGAGATTATGATCCTTCCGCCGAGATTACCGGAGAAAGTGCCGCACCGCTTTTTCATGCCCGCGAGCTGGCGCAATTAACCTATCGCGTCGTCGCTCCACCATCGCTCGCCGGTCTCGTGCGCGGCGCGGATTGGTCACAGCTCGCATCGCTTCCTTGGATCGGCACACCGCAGGCCTCGGTCCACAATCGATTGCTGTCGCGCCTATTTACCGATTTAGGCGTCCGGCAAAATATAGTCGCCCAAGTGGATCAGGAGACGTCCATGGTTGCCATGGTACGGACAGGGGTGGGATTGAGCCTTTGCCGAGAGTCGATTGCCCTTCATGAACAACAGGCACACGGCCTTGTCATCGCTGAGAATGTTAAAATCTCCACGACGCTGAGTTTCCTCTGCTTGGAGGCTCGTATCGGCGATCCCTCTATAATGGCTGCTTTCGATGCAATAAGGCGGGTTTGGATATAGTCGGGGCGGTCTGTGTGAAGGCAGTGGTTCGCCGAGACATGGTTTTGAGGGAGGCCTGCGTTACGACAACGCGTTGCCCGATAGCGCTTGTCTACCGTGAAAGACGTAAATTGCCCGTGCGACGCCAGCAAAAAGAGAAGCCACTGCGAGGTTTATCGCTTCAGTCGGCGTGGTCCGTCGGGGGCTTAGCCCAATTAAGAAAGCCGAGCGCAATTGTTGGAAAGGCCAGTTCGCAGGATCGCGGCAGCTATTCAGCTAGCCGCGTGTTGCAACAAGCCGTCCAACGCGCTCGTGAAGAACAGGCCCCTTCTATCACTCTGCACTTTGGCCACGGACACGATTTGGTAATCCGAAGCGGACAATCAATTCGGTACGCAGGGACGGCAGGTTTGCGCCCCATGTCGGACACTCAGGCCGCTGTTGAATTTCTGAAAGCTGCCGTTCGCTTAATCAGATAGGGCGGGGAAGCGGACATTCTGGTCCAACGGTTCGTCCGTATGCTTTGCGGAACCGCCTCGGTCTTGTAGCGCGCCACCAGCGCTTCAGTTTGTTTGATAAGGTCCCGGGCAACAGACGCGCCGTCGTCTGGGCCGTTTCCATCGCGACCGCTCGGAGCGCCTCAAACGCAGTCCTCACAGTGATGCCATGAAGGCCCGACCTCCGTTCGATGTACGACGGAGGCCTGGGCCGCAATTGGCGGCGCAATCAGTCGCCATCTCTCCTGGCGTCGAAGGCCTCTCTAGACTTTCGGAAGCGATCCGCGTTCTCAACGATCCACGTCCACAACGGGATCATGCGCAGGAGCAGATCCATGCCGTTTCGGACAGCTCGTATTCGACCCTCGGTGGGTTTTCTCCGAAGTCGTTTCGGATAACCAGACCGTCACGCTCCAACTGGCGCAACGTCCGTGTCAGCATTCGCTGCGTAACGCCGTGCATGCGCCTCCCGATCTCCGCATGGCGCAGCCTACCGTAGACGCCGAGCGTGTGGATGACGCCGAGCGACCAGCGGTTACCGCGTCCGCGAGCTGTTGCAGGCCCAGACCCAGACTGAATGGGTCATCATCTCGACCGGGATGTTCATGAGCTACCTGTTCGAGCCGGAGTTCGGCGTCGTCGACTTGAAAAATTTCGAGGTCAATGCGCTGGGAAGTCTCGAGACGGCCGCGACGCTGACAACGCCTGAAGACATCGGGAAGCTGACCACGGAAATCGTGTTCGCCGACCGCGGATCCGCAACGAGATCGTGTTCCTGGCGGGCGACACCGTGACTTAGGGCGAGGTTGCTGACAAGCTGGAGGCGGGTCTCGGGCGGCCCTTCCGCCGCTCTGAATGGAGCGTGCCCTTCCTGATGGAAGAACTGGCGAAAGATCCGCAGAACATGATGCGCAAGTACCGCGCTGCATTTGCCTTGGGTCGGGGCGTCGCGTGGGACAAGGCCGGGACGTTCAACACGCGGCAGTCCATTCCGGTCACGGACATCGATGCGTGGATCCATGCAAACCTGGATGCCTCCGGTCGGGGGTAATCCTCGAACCGCCTGGGGTTCGCGATTTCGAGCGGGTGGGTGGGACGACAAATGGATGTCGTACCCATTCGCTGTCCGACCCCACGCCGCGATGCTCGCCACGTACTGATAAGCGACCTCCGCACTTGGATAACCTGAAATCGCGGCTTGCCTCTCAGGCACCGAAATGTCCGTTTCCGAAAGTTGTCTCAGTCAGCCGCTATGACCAAAACTGGTTCGGTAGCCGAACAGCAGCTGATCGCAAATCCTAGCCGAAACCCACCAGGCTGGTAACGGCCCCAGAGCGGACTTTCAATCCCTCGCCTTGAAGAGATAAGTACCGCAGACCCGCCGCATTGGTTGGGTAACGCTTTTTATGTAACCAAGCCTTTGTTTTCATTTAAATTCCGCAAGGCAACGCGATTGCGCTGCGCATCGCGAACGACGCTTTCCGAGAAGCCTTGTTGAAGGACCTCCTCAACGAATTCGCGCACCAAGAGACCCGCGGCTGGATTGGAACAACTGACGGCGATTGTTTGCCTGATAACGAGGAATGGTTCCACCAGGACGCGAAAACCCTCACGCGCGCTCGCAAAATGCTCAAGCGCTTGCCGCACACCCGCCGCGGCGTGATGCTTGCCTTCGGCAAGCATTTCAAGGGCTTCCCCCGGCGTAGACGAATGAACGATTTTGGCATGCGCGAGACGCCGGGACAAATAGAGGTCATAGGCAGCGTTTCGGGTGACGCAAATTTCCACGCCCTCCGAATCGACGTCTTGAAACGTGCGATACCGTGCTGCCTCTCGAACCACAAGCGTGCCCTCGATCAGCGCATAGGCAGGCGAGAACAGCAGCCTGTCTTCGCGCGCCGGGTCGGCGGCCAGGAAGGCGATGTCCCACTCGTCCTGATCGACCCGGTCCAGGATACTGGCTGCCGATGGGTAGGCGACGAAATCGACGCGACAACCGAGCCGCTCTGCAAACTCTCTGGCAAGTTGTGGGCTGACACCTTCAAAGGCTCCCGTCTTCGGATCGAGTTGCACCAAAGCGATATTGGCAAGGTTTACCGCCACCCGCAGATAGCCTTTCGGGATCAGTGCGCTGAGCGAAGCTGCGATATCGTCGGTCATGTCTCGATCTCCTGCCGGACAGCACAGTCTTGCGGTCACTGTTGCCTGAATTTCGCTGCCAGCGCCTCGGTCCCGCGTGCGAGAAGGCCAGCGTCGATACCGACCGCGGTAAAGCTGGTGCCAAGTTCGATACAGCGTGCAGCGAACGTGGTGTCCGGCGTCAGAATGCCGGCCGGCTTGCCGAGAGCCGCAAGGCGACTGATCGCATCCTCGACGGCAGCCACGACCTCGGGATGGCCGGGCTCCCCCGGATGTCCAAGGCTGGCGGCAAGATCGGCCGGGCCGATGAAGATACCATCGACGCCATCGACTGCGGCAATGGCTTCAAGTTCCGCGAGTGCCGCACGGGTTTCCAGTTGCACAAGAAGACACAGTTCTTCTTCTGCTCGCCTGGCGTAGCCGGCGACACGCCCAAAGCGCGTCGCCCGCGTCAGCCCCGATACGCCGCGAATACCGGCAGGTGGGTATCGCATGGCGGAGACCGCAGCTTCGGCTTCCTCCCGATTCTGCACATAGGGAATGAGCAACGTCTGCGCGCCGATGTCGAGGTATCGCTTGATCAGCACCGCATCGTTGCTGGCAGGGCGCACGATAGGCGAAACGTCGTAGGCCGCAACTGCCTGCAATTGCGGCAAGACCGTCAGCACGTCGCCGGGTGAGTGCTCGGTATCGAACAGCAGCCAGTCGAATCCGGAGGGCGCGACGATTTCGGCGGCATAGCTGCCCGGGAGGCTGCACCAGAGACCGATTTGCTGCCTTTTCTCGGCAAGTGCACGCTTGAAGCGGTTTTCCGGAAGATTCATGACACCACCTAAAGGAATGAAACGCTGAGCGCGCCGATCTGACCGTAATCCGCCTGGATGACATCGCCGGCGGCGATATCGACGGGCCGCGTGAACGAGCCCGCCAGCACGATCTGCCCCTTCTCCAGTTTGCCGCCAACCGCATGGAGCTTGTTGACGAGCCAGGCGACACCCGCTGCGGGATGTCCCATGACGGCAGCCGAAACGCCGGATTCCTCGATGATCCCGTTCTTCGAAAGTGTCGCCCCGATCCATCGGATATCGACATCCATCGGCCGGATTACACGACCGCCGACGACAATGGCGCCGAAGGCTGCATTGTCGGCAATGGTATCGGTGATCGCACGGGGAACTTCGGTCCTGTAGTCGATGATTTCGAGCGCCGGCACAATGAATTCGGTGGCGCGCATGACGTCGTAGATGCGGGTGTTCGGGCCTTCGAGATCCTCGCCCATGATGAAGGCAAGTTCAACTTCAAGGCGCGGCTTGATGAAGAGGTCGGCCCTGATCTGGGCGCCGTCGTTGAACAGAGCATCATCGAGGATGCGCCCGTAATCCGGCTCGGTCATCTTCGATGCCATCTGCATGGCCCGCGATGTCAGGCCGATCTTGTGGCCCGCGACGCGCGCACCTTTGGCAATCCTGCCTTCCGCCCAGAGGTCCTGGATGCGATAGGCATCCTCGATCTCGATGTGCGGATAGGTCTTGCTGAGCTGCGGGATCGGCACGCAGTTTTCCTCGGCCGCCAGCAATGCCTGTGCCGCGCTGCGGCGTTCTTCATCCGTCAACATGGATGTGGTTCTCCCGTTTGTTTATTTGATTGGTGCGCGCGGCAGAACCGCTTCGCCGGGTTCCATCACGTATGTGTATTCCAGGGAAAACCAGGGAACGTTCACATTCGCATCATCCGGATGCGGTTCGTCATGCTCCACGAAATCGCCCGTGAGTGCCGACGTCACCCCGAATTGCACGTCCGTATCGATATGCGGATCGCTCGGGTCGAAAACCTGCGAGATGAGGGTCTTGTAGCCCTCCTTGAAGATAAGCGCGTGCAGATGCGCCGGGCGATAAGGGTGACGTCCTTGCGTCTCCAAAAGCCGACCGACGACACCGTCCACCGGGATCGGATATCCGATCATCTTCACCGTGCTGAACCAGAAGCGGCCCTCCGCATCTGTCGTGAATTTACCTCGCAGATTCATTTCGGCCTGATCGGGATCCTGGTTCTCGTAGAGGCCGACCGGCGAGGCATGCCAGACGTCCACTTCGGCGCCGGCGATCGGACTTCCGTGTCTGTCAACAACCCGGCCCCGCACAAACAGCGGAGACCCGGGCGTATCCGAACGGATAATGGTGCCGCCGTTGTCGACCCGCGGTGAGTTGAGGCGCCAGAAGGGGCCAAGCAGCGACTGGGAGGTTTCCGTCTGTCCCCGATCGCCGTTGTTGAGCAAGCAGACCAGCGTCGAAACGCCCAGCGAGCCCGACATCAGGACGAACTCGTTATGGCTGTCTGTTTGCAATTGTCCGATTTCGTTGAGGACCGCCGTGGCATCGCGAAACTCCGGCTCCGTCAAGCGGACTTCACGAACAAAGGCGTGCAGATGCTTCACCAGCGCCGTCAGAATCTCGCGAAGCCGGTGATCCGAGGTCTGCTCCATAGCCGTCAGAACAGCCGCCGTCACATCCTCTTGGGTCCGTATCACCATCTCACACCTCCCTGTGGGCGTGCCTGTTTTGATAAATCATCGATTATTTGTCAAGCCGCCAGAGCTCAAGGCGGGAGACATTTTCGTTCAGTTCTCTCGATAGAGCCCCGACGACCATCAATTAGTGATTGATTTAATTGTCTAAAATGTCATTCTGGCAATTGCTTCTGAAGATCTGCTCCATATTTTACCAAAACTGTTTGACAATAATAATCGTTTATTATATCGATCGTCGATAATGAGATCCGCCATCGGAAACGGGGCGGATCAATCTGGGAGGATGTCAATTGCGATCAGGGCCTGGAAGCCTCATTTTGGAAAGCGGCGCGGAGGCGGCAACGCCATCCTTTCCGGATGACGGCAAGAACACGATCGCCAGTCAGTTGGTGTCGCGATTGCGCGAGGCGATCATTTCCGGCGAACTCGAAGCAGGCAGCAAGATCAATCTCGATCGCGCAAAACAAAGCTTTAACGTCAGCCTCAGTCCTTTGCGGGAGGCGTTGGCGCGTCTGATTTCAGACGGGTTGGTCGAGTTCGAAGACAATCGCGGCTACCGCGTGTCGCCCGTTTCGCTGTCGAACCTCGAAGAGATCACCAGTTTGCGCTTGGAATTCGAAACCTATGCGCTGCGAGAATCGATGCGTGTCGGCGATGTCGAATGGGAAGGCAATGTCATGCGTGCGCTGCACCGCCTGAACCGGGCGGAACGGGATGCCTCGAAACCCGAAACGCTTGAGCAGTGGGAAGCCGTTCATCGGGAGTTTCATCTCACTTTGATTTCGGGCTGCCGTAGGCCGCTGCTTCTCAACTTCTGCAGGACCATGCTGAACCTGAACGACCGCTACCGGCGCACCTTTCTTACCCGCACATCCGGCGACCGAAATGTCAGTGTTGAGCACAGCGAAATCGCACAGGGAACGGTGGCGCGGGACATGGACTATGCCTGCGATCGGCTGCGCGAACACATCCATCGCACCGGCACAAATCTGCGACGGCATCTCGCTGAAAAGGGAATTGCCTGAATGGAGACCCGGGAGGAGGAAACAATACCAGCCAAGATTTCAGTGCCGTCGCTGGGGGTCGCGCATTTTTCCGCGATTGATGTCGAGCCGGCGAAATTTGTGTCGCTCGCAGCCGCAGCTGGTTTTTCCTCGATTGGCCTGCGCCTTCATCCGGCATTTCCCGGCGCTCCTTATTATGATCTGCCGGTGGGAAGCGATGCCGCTCGAGACGTCAAAGCCCGTCTGAATGGGGAAGGAATCTCGCTTTACGACATCGAATTCGTCGTCATCGGGCCGGACTTCGATCCCGTTGATCTGGCGTCAATGCTTGAAGCCGCAAGCGCGCTCGGCGCGCGACGTCTCAGCGTTTGCGGCGACGACCCGGATCGGGGGCGGCTTGTCGCCAAATTCGCGGCGCTTTGCGACTTCGCGGCCACGTTCGGCATGGGCGTCGACCTGGAGAACATGGGTTGGCGCACTGTCGCCAGCTTTGATGACAGCCTGACGATCGTGCAGGATTCGAACCGGGACAACGCCGGCGTGCTGATCGATGCGCTGCACTTCTTCCGCAATGGTGGGCAGGCGAACGACGTCTCTTCTGCCCCTCCAGGCATGATCAGGAGCATTCAGCTCTGCGACGCCCGCGGACCCGCGCCGAGAGCGGCGGATCAAATGGTCAGTGAGGCCAGAACGGGACGTTTTGCGCCGGGGCTGGGTGAGCTTCCCGTTGAGAGTCTGATGAGGGTGCTGCCCGCAGGCGCTGCGGTCTCGGTGGAGGTGCCTATCCATTCCAACCAGACGCCGGAGGAGCATTTGCGTCACCTTAACGATGCCGCCCGTGCGTTGACCGGCTAAGCACGAGCAACAGCGCAACAGCTGATACGACACGGAGACAGGCAGAGGAGCCTGTCGGCGGAGAGAGATATTGTCATGAATTACGTGCTGGATTTCAGCGTTGTCTTCGAAAAGATGCCCGACCTGCTGATGGCAGCGCTGGCAACGATCGGTCTTGCCTTAGCCGGCATGTCGCTGGCGCTGGTGATCGGCGTGATCGGCGTCGCGGCCCGGACATCGAATATTCGTCCCTTGCGCGCGGCCGTCATCGCCTTCGTCGAAGTGGTCCGCAATACCCCTTTCCTGGTGCAGATCTTCTTCATCTTCTTCGCCCTGCCTATGATGGGCATTCGCCTCAATCCCACCGTTACCGCGATCATCGCACTGGCCATCAATGGCGGCGCCTATGCTATCGAAATCATTCGCGGCGGTGTCGACAGCATCCACAAGGGGCAGGTCGAAGCCGGCCTGGCACTCGGCCTGCACATGGCGCAGGTCTTTCGCCTGATCGTCCTGAAGCCGGCGCTTCGGGCGATTTACCCCTCGCTGACCAGCCAGTTCATCATGCTGACGCTCACCACATCGGTCTGCACGTCCATCGCGGCTTACGAGCTGACCTCCGTCGCACAGATTATCGAGTCCGACACGTTCCGCAGCTTCGAGGTCTATTTCACCATCACGCTGATGTACCTCGCCATCTCCTGGATGATGATGGGACTGTTCGCGCTGATCTCCCGTCATTTCTTCAGCTATCCGGTACGGTGAGGAGCAGGACAATGGGTGTGATCGGCCAAAACGAGATGCTTTTCCTGCTGCAGGGTCTGAAGTGGACATTGCTTCTGTCTGCGATCGGCTTCATCGGCGGCGGCATTTTCGGACTCATCATCGCGCTTGCCCGAACGTCCGGACGATCCGCGCTCCGCAAGACGGCGGCGGGCTATATCTCCGTCTTCCAGGGAACGCCCCTGCTGATGCAGCTCTTCGTCGTCTATTACGGGATCGCGCTTCTCGGCATCAGCATCGAGGCATGGGCGGCTGTGGCCATCGCCTTTACGCTGCATGCCAGCGCCTTTCTCGGGGAGATCTGGCGCGGCGGCATCCAGGCAATCCCGAAAGGCCAGACGGAGGCAGCCAATGCGCTGGGCCTCCACTATGTGTCGCGGATGAAGGACGTGGTCCTGCCGCAGGCGTTCAAGGTCTCGCTGCCAGCAACCGTCGGTTTCCTCGTCCAGCTCATCAAGGGCACCTCGCTTGCCGCGATCGTCGGCTTCATCGAACTCGCCCGCGCCGGACAGATCGTCTCGAACCAGACCTACAGGCCGCTGCTGATCTTCGGCATCGTCGGCGCGATCTACTTCATCATTTGCTGGCCCCTTTCTCTCTACGGGGCCCGGCTCGAAAATCGGATGGCAAAGGCCGCCCGGTAAGTCGGCAATCCAACAAACACTCAAGCTCTAATCAACCAAGGAGGAGAAGGTAATGATCAGCAGCTTCAAGACCGGCCTGAAGCGCCGTGGAATTCTGTTCGCAGCCGCAGCGCTGATGATGGCCCCGTGGCTATCGCCGATGTCTGCCCAAGCCGCGACGGTGGATGAGGTCAAAGCCAAGGGCAAAGTCGTCGTCGGCATTCAGGGCGACAACGCTCCCTGGGGCTTCGTCAATTCCAGCGGCGTTCAGGACGGCTTCGACGCCGATATCGCCAAGCTTTTCGCCAAGGAGCTGGGCGTAGAGGTCGAGTTCGCACCGCTCGCGGTCGCCAATCGCATTCCGGCGCTTGTCACCGGCAAGGTCGATATCCTGTTTGCCACGATGGCGATGACGGAGGAACGAGCGAAGTCCATCCAATATAGCAAGCCGTATGCTGGCAACACAATTTCGCTTTACGGACCGAAGGACAAGAAGATGGCCGAAATCGGCGATCTCGCAGGCCTGGAGATCGGCGTTCCAAAGTCAAGCTCGCAGGATAAGGCCGTGACCACCGCTGTCGGCGATAAAGCGACCGTCCGGCGTTTCGACGATGATGCCGCTTCCATCCAGGCGCTGCTTTCCGGCCAGGTGCAGGCAGTCGGCGGCAACCAGTTCTACCTCGACCGTCTGGAAGCAGCCAGTGCCGGCACATATGAACGCAAGATCGATTTCCTCACGACATTCAATGGCGTCGGAACACGACTTGGCGAGAAGGACTGGAATGAAACCGTCAACGCCTTCCTCGACAAGATCCTGGCGAACGGCGAGCACGCCAAAGTCTATGCGAAGTGGATGAAGGTGGAGGTTCCGAAGTTCCCCGAGTCCCTCCCGAACATCCCCTTCACCATCAACTGATACATGTTCTGCGCAGGAGATCGCCGTGCTGCACGCCGCTGACACTCAAAGCCCGCTTCTTTCGATGGAAAGCGTGGATAAATGGTACGGCGCATTCCATGCGTTGAAGAACATCAACCTAACGGTCCGTAAAGGCGAGAAGATCGTGCTCTGCGGACCGTCCGGATCCGGTAAATCCACGCTGATCCGCTGCATCAATGCGCTCGAGAAAATCGAGAACGGCACGATCATGGTCGAGGGGACAAAGTTGGATGACAGCGGCAAGTCGATCGACGCCGTCCGGCGCGAAGTCGGCATGGTGTTTCAGAGCTTCAACCTCTTCCCGCATATGACCATCCTTGAAAACTGCTCGCTTGCGCCGATGCGCGTCCGTGGCACCAGCAAGGCGGATGCCGAGAAAATCGCCCGTAAATACCTCGAGCGCGTCCGCATTCTCGACCAGGCCCACAAGTACCCCGCCCAGCTTTCCGGCGGACAGCAGCAGCGCGTTGCCATTGCGCGTGCGCTGTGCATGGAGCCGAAAGGCATGCTGTTCGACGAGCCGACCAGCGCACTTGATCCTGAGATGGTCAAGGAAGTCCTCGACACGATGATCGGTCTGGCCAGAGACGGCATGACGATGATCTGCGTGACCCATGAAATGGGCTTTGCCCGGCAGGTGGCCGACCGCGTGATCTTCATGGCTTCCGGCGAGATCATCGAAGAGGCACCGCCGGAAACCTTTTTCCGCAATCCGACGCATCCGCGCACCCAGGCTTTCCTCGGCGAAATCCTGGCTCATCACTAAGGCGACCCGCATATGACTGTTTCAAACGAAACAATGAAGCGCGCCGTGTTGGTGGGACTGATCGGCGCGGACATCCAGATGTCGAAATCCCCCGCCCTGCACGAGCGCGAAGGCGCACTTCAGGGCCTCGACTATCGCTATGAACTCCTTGACCTTGCGGAGCGCGGCCTTCCGGCCACCGCCCTGCCTGACCTTCTGGCGGAAGAGGAAGCCCGCGGTTTCGCCGGCAGCAACATCACCCATCCCTGCAAGCAGACGGTAATTCCACATCTGACAGATATGTCCGAGGACGCGCTCATGCTCGGCGCGGTCAACACGGTCGTCTTCAAGGATGGAAAGCGGACCGGCCACAACACGGACTGGTATGGCTTTTATGAAAACTTTCGGCGCGGCTTTCCTGACGTCCCGCGGCATCGGGCTGTCCTTTTAGGCGCCGGCGGCGCCGGCGTCGCGGTCGCACATGCCGCGATGAAACTCGGCATCGAGCGCCTGTCGATTTTCGATCAGGATGTTTCCCGTGCGGGCCGACTGGCCGAAGATTTGAACAGCCGGGTTTCTGCCGAACGGGCTTTTGCGATCACCGATGTGGGCGAAGCTATGCGGAGCGCCGACGGGCTCATCCACGCGACGCCCATTGGAATGAAGAACCATCCCGGGCTGCCGATCGAGGAAAGTTGGCTGGCACCTCGTCATTGGGTCGCCGACATCGTCTACATGCCGTTGGTGACCGAGCTTCTGGCGCTTGCCACCCGCATTGGCTGCCGCACCTTGCCGGGAGGCGGGATGACGGTGTTTCAGGCGGCTGCGGCATTCAAGCTCTTCAGCGGTATCGAACCCGACGCCGAACGCATGAGCAGCCATTTCACCGACCTGTGCAAAGCTTCCTGATCCAGGCTGGCGAAGGAGGGACAGGATGCCGCACATCGTGATCGAATACAGCGAGGGAGCCGGGAGCCGCATCGACATGCCGGCGCTGGTGAAGGCCGTTCATCGCAGTGTGCGTGACAGCGGCGCAGTCAAGTCGAATGCCGTGCGCACCTTTGCGCGCGAGGCCACGCATTCTCTGGTCGCCGACGAGCATCCAGCCAATCAGTTCGTGCAGATCATCCTGCGCGTCGCGCCCGGACGCTCGGCGGCCGAAAAGCGAGCGATGTTGCAGATGGTCTATGACGCAGCCGAAAGCGTCGCACGTCCGGCACTCGATGAGGGGCGCTGCGCTCTGCGTGCCGATCTTATCCAGTCGGATCCCGATTTTGCGATCCATGAGACCACACTGCCGTGACCCTCCGGCAATTCGAAAGGAAGAAGAATGAGCCTGATCTACGTCCTCAACGGCCCGAACCTCAATCTGCTTGGCAAGCGCCAGCCAGATATCTACGGCCACGAGACGCTCGCTGATGTCGAAACCGATTGCCGCAGGCTCGCCTCTGAACTCGGTTACGACATCCGCTTTCACCAGAGCAATCGTGAATACGAAATCATCGACTGGATCCACGAAGCCCGCGAGGACGGGGCCGGCATCGTCATCAATCCAGCCGCCTTCACCCATACCTCCGTCGCCATTCTCGACGCGCTGAACACCTTCGAGCAGCCGGTGATCGAGGTGCATATTTCCAACGTCCACAAGCGCGAAGCCTTCCGCCATCATTCCTTCGTTTCGCACCGCGCCGATGGCGTGATCGCCGGTCTTGGCACAGAAGGCTATCAGCTTGCGATCCGCCGGGTGGCAAGCCTGATCACGTCTGCCGCGAAGAAGTGACGGCGAGGGGTTTTCGACATGGATCGGAAAGTAAGGCTTGCGGTGCTCGGCGCCGGCCTGATCGGCAAGCGACATATCCAGCATGTGCTTGCCGAGCCGCAGGCGGAACTTTTGGCTGTCGTCGATCCAATGCCGCCGCTCGGGCAGCAGATCGCGCATGAATCTGGCGCTAAATGGTTTCCGAGCTTTGCGGCAATGATCGAGACGGATCGTCCCGACGGCATCATCGTCGCGACGCCCAACCAGGTCCATGTTGCCAACGGTCTCGAAGCCGTTGCCGCCGGGGTGCCGGCGCTGATCGAAAAACCGATCGCCGATGATATTGCGGCCGGTGAAAAGCTGATCGGCGCGGCGGAAGCCGCCGGCGTTCCGCTTCTGGTCGGGCACCATCGCCGCCACAATCCGATGATCCAGAAGGCGAAAGAGATCATCGACAGCGGCGCGCTTGGCCGCATCCTCGTTGCCAACGCGATGTTTTGGCTGTTCAAGCCGGACGACTATTTCGACATGGACTGGCGGCGCCAGGCCGGAGCCGGCCCCATCTTCCTCAACCTGATCCACGACGTCGACAACCTGCGCTACCTTTTCGGCGACATCGTTGCCGTCCAGGCGAGCGAATCCAGCGCCGTCCGCGGCAATGTCGTCGAGGAGACCTCAGTGATCCTGATGGAATTCGCGAGCGGTCTTCTTGCGACGGCTTCCGTTTCGGACTCCGTCGTCGCACCCTGGAGCTGGGAGATGACGGCGGGTGAAAACCCAGCCTACCCGAAAACGGAAGAGGTATGCTATCTGATCGGCGGGACGCACGGATCCCTGACTATCCCGTCGCTCGACGTGTGGAAGAACGGTATAAAACGCAGCTGGTGGGAGCCCTTCGAAAAGCACCGCGTCGCCGTTCAGGACGAAGACCCGCTGGTGCTGCAGATCCGGCAATTCTGCAAGGTGATCCGTGGTGATGAAGCGCCGCTGGTCAGCGGGCGCGAGGGGCTGAACACATTGAAGGTCATTATGGCCGTCAAGCAATCCGCAGCAAGCGGCGAACGCATCGTCCTAGACTAAGCATGACGGCCAAATTCAGCGTGGGGATCACCCCAAAGATCTGGTAGGTGTCGTTTTGAAGGCTGACATCGGTGTTCAGGCGTTTGTCGCGCTTCTGACGGCTGCATTCGTGGTCTCGATGAGACAATTATCTAAAACACCCTGTTCTTGAGAGGAATCGAACGTGCGGCCCTGTCATTTCTAAGCCGGTCAGACTGCAACTCGCGCGTTACGCAATCCGTCCGGCCACAGAGCGGCGTCTTCGTCCAAGCTACATACGGTCAGCCATAAGACGAGCATAGAGAGCAGCTGCGAAGTCGGCAGGCAGTGCGCAGGCAGCCAGCTTGGCCTCGCTGCTCCTGCCCAGCAGCGCAAGGCATGCCGCCTCGTTCGGTAGCGCGTCCTTGATCGCACCCGCCAACAAGCATTTCCTTACACACGCGCTGGATACAGACAAGCAACGATCTTTCTCGACCGGTGAAAGCCCGATGCTCCTGAAACATTCCCAACGGGCTGCACGGAATCTGCAAATCCGGGCGGCATGCTGTTGTCATGACCCAGACCGAGATTTTCTTCCCCTTCCCCCGAGTTCCATATCGCCTCCGCAAAGACGGATGGTGGCTGCTTTCGCAAGCCAATTGCACGCCCCGCCTTTCCGGTCGCGAGGGCGCGCGAGAATTCGCCACGGCCGGCGACAGCATCAAGGAGATAACAGTTGATGACATCAATCGATAACGCCGTCATTCAGGATCGGAGCGGAAACGCCAGCGCAGTCGTCGGACTTGTACTTGTGGCGCTGGCCGACGCCCTGCTCTTCCAGCGGCCGCTCGGCATCAATGCATTTCTGTTCACCATGGCCGTGGCGGTCGGGATCCTGGTATCCGGCGCCCGCCGCCTGACAGCAGCAGCAGCCGTCGCCCTGGCGGGGGCGTCATTCGCCGCATGCGCGCCGCTGCTGGAGGCGCCATCCGTCCTGGGTGCCCTGTCTTCTTTCGCTAATGAAAATTGTAGAACTCGCCCTGCTCGCAGCTCGAGTTCAAGTGAAAGCAACCCCATTTGGGCAATAGATTTCGCCGAGTTACGCAACCGACTGAATCTTAGCCCGTGTGACGACTTCCCCAAAGTGCCTACGATTGCAATTTATGATATATTAGAAATATGTTGTCAACTAGAGTTTGCGACTGCACGCCTATCCTGGATTGATCCAACGCGGCAGGCGCGGACGCCAAAGACCTTGTTTTTTTCTGCCCGCAGGGCCTGCGTGAGGCGGTCGCTCAAAAAGAATAGTCGGGTCAGGTGCGGATCACCGGACAGGTGATGCTACAAAGGAAAGTCCATCTGGACGCCGCACGGGAACGACCTCTGAGTGAGTGTCGTTCCCGTTCGGGTTCCATCCATTATGTCGTCTGTCTGCGAGCATGAATTGCAGTTAGCGAAATGGGCCGCATGCCGCGAGACGTTGGAACTCAAGCAAGCGTCGACCTGAAAGCGCCACCGTCGAGCAGGATATTCTGGCCGACAATATAGCCTGCGTACTGGCTGCAAAGAAATGCCGCGGTAGCGCCGAACTCCTCAATCGTGCCGAAGCGCCCGGTCGGATTCTCCGCATGCGCCTCCTGCCGCGCCTGGTCGATTGAGATGCCCTTCATTTCTGCCCTTCGCTGGAGAAGCACGGCTACACGATCCGTCTCATGCGACCCTGGTAGGAGGTTGTTGATCGTTACGCCATGTTTCGCGACTTGCCTCGCCGTCCCTGCCACGAAACCGGTCAGTCCGCTGCGCGATGCGTTGGACAGGCCCAACTCCGGGATCGGTGACTTTACTGATGCGGAGGTGATGTTGACGACGCGCCCCCAGCTCCTACCGATCATGCCGGGCAGAACCGCTTTCATCAGCAAGATTGGGGTCAGCATGTTGGCGTTCAGTGCGTTCAACCATTCATTCGTCTCCCAATCAGACCATAGCCCAGGCGGCGGTCCCCCTGCATTGGTGACGAGGATGTCGGCTTTCGGTTCCGCTTCGAGAAGCTCTTGCCGTCCTTCCACGGTCGTTACGTCGGCGACCACGGCATAGACTTCGGCGTTTGCCAATTCGCGTAGCTCCCTCGCGGTGGCCTCCAGCGTGTCCCGGCTACGACCGTTCAGGGTAACGATCGCGCCCGCCTCCGCAAGCTTCTGCGCCACGCCTCTGCCCAGCCCTTTTGAACTCGCGCAGACGATCGCACGCTTGCCCTTTATTCCCAGATCCATCGCAGTTCCGTCCTTCTATTGGTTTGCATCTTTTGCGATTTGTTCAACCGCATAGACGAGGCCATCGACCTCCCCCGCGGTATTGAAGTAACTGACCGAGGCTCGGGCTATTTCCTGTAGTCCGCGCGCGGTCATGTCGAAGGGCGTGTAGGGTATGCCGTTTGCCCCGATTGAGATACTCTTCTCGGCTAGCTTGCTTCTCACAACCGATGCCGAAATTCCCTCCACGGTGAAAGAAACAAGGCCCGACTGTTTCTCCCCGAGATCGCGCACCTCAACCGCCGGAATGCGCTTCAACCCTTCCCGAAGCTGGGTTGCCAGGAGGGCGATGCGGACTTGGATCGCCTCGACACCCAACTCTGAAGCCAGCGCGATCGCTTCGCCGAGCCCCAGAAGCAGTGATATAGGCGCTTCGGATGTTTCGAATAGACGGGCGTCTTTCCTCAACTCGACCTTTCCATTCACCAGAGGGCCGGAGCTCACATCGACGAAACGGGGATTGAGCTTCTCAAGGAACTTAGAGCGAACGTACAAAAGAGCCGTTCCGCGCGGCCCTCTAACGTATTTCCTGCCGGCCGCCTTGAGAACATCGCAACCTATCCTCGACACATCGATAGGGAGCTGACCAAGTGCCTGCCCGGCATCGACGAAGTATGGGATGCCAGCCGCGTTGGCCACCCGCCCGATGGCTTCGGCGTCGTTTATCAGTCCCCCGTTGGCAGGAAGCCATGTAAGCGAGATCATGCGCACCTTGTCGTCGATCATTGCGGAAAGAGCGTTCGGATCGACACTGCCGTCTTCCCTGCAGGGAATGGTCTCGATACTTGCCCCGGCATGGCTTGCCGCACGCTGCATCGATGCGACATTACCGCCCCATTCCTGTCGGCCAATTAGAATGCGCTCGCCCGACCTCAGCTGTGGCAACGCGGCAAACACGCTCCCCCAAAGGGCAGACCCCGATCCACCGAACGCAACCTCGCCTTCGTCGGCGCCGATGAACTTGGCAGCGTTGGTACGAAGCATCGCGAGTTCGTCCGCAACCAGTGCGGCAGCTTCCATCGGACCTCGCGTCGATTCCAGCATCAAGTGTCCGACAATTGCTTCGGTGACCCGCCTCGGTGGGAGCGAAGCTCCGGCGTGATTGAAGTGCCTCCGCTCGGCGCAGCCGGGTGTGTCGTTGCGCAGGCTGTCGATTTTTGCGTCGGTCAGCACCTGGTCTCCTCCAGTTCCACAACCGCATCGATCTCGACGGCTGCCCCCGAGGGAAGCGAACTGACACCAATGGCGGCCCTCGTGTGCTGCCCGGCTTCGCCGAACACCGCAACCATCAGGTCGGAGGCACCGTTTGCAACCTTCGACTGATCCTTGAACTCGCTCGTTGCCGCGACGAATACGCCAAGCTTCACGATGCGACGGACAGACGAAAGCGAGCCGTCTGTATTGGCAGCGATCTGTCCGAGAAGGTTGAGGGCTGCGATACGCGCCGCTTGCACCCCCTGCTCGTGAGATATGACCGCACCCAGGGTGCCTGCAATGATCTCACCATCCGGGGCCTTGCTGATCTGACCGGAAATGAACAAGAGGTTGCCCGTGTGGACCACCGAAATGTAGTTCGCAGCCGGAGTAGTCGGTGCGGGCAGTTCTAGGCCAAGAGTAGCCAGTTTTTCACGGATGGAAATCGTCATCGCTTTCTCCTTTTCTTTCTTGCTTCATGAAAGAAATCCGAGGAGCCCGCCAATTCAAAGCTTTGCGCCCTGCGATCGAATTCGTTAATGTCAGCCGTCATTCATCCGCGAGGCATCGGCACGTTGCGCAGTTCCCCATTCCTCCCACCCCTTTCCGCGGCCAGGGTCTTCCAGGTGGTAGCAAATCGAGGGAGCTTTCGATTGGCGGGCGAGGAACTGCTAATTACGCAAAGCGCGGTGAGCCACCACATCAAGCAGCTCGAGAGTGCTCTGGGTACTCCACTCTTTCGTCGCAAGAGTAAGAGCATAGAGCTGACCGAGGCAGGCACGATGTTTCTTGCCACCGTCGACGAGGCCTTCACTGTGCTGTCGGAGGGCACCGCGAGGGTGCGCTCGCGATCCGGGCAGACCAGGTTGCGTGTGAGCCTGCTCCCCTCTTTCGCCGCGAACTGGCTGGTCAACAGACTTGGCGGTTTCCTCAAGAGCCATCCAGCGATCGAACTCGAATTGGATCCGACCCTGCGAATTGTCGATGTAGGGCGCGGAGAAGCGGATATCGCGATTCGATTTGGCGATTTTGGCGCGAGCAAGCAGTCCTGTGTGCACCTCGCAAACGAAGATTTGTCTCCGGTGTTGAGCCCGGCGCTGTACGGAGACGGCTCCCAGTTTCAATCCCCCCTGGACCTTCTCAACCATGAGATACTGCAGGCCAAGAGCGGCCTCGAATGGCAGCTGTGGTCGGAGGCAGCCGGATTTCCACTTGAGAAGGCCAAACAGACCCGCCTGACCGACTACAACATTGTATTGCAAGCTGCTCTTGATGGTCAGGGTGTCGCCATGGGGCGAGGCCTTCTTGTTCGGGAGCATATTCGGACGGGGCGGCTGGTCAGGCCCTTGTCAGCTTCCTTGAGCTCACAGAAAGCAGCGTACTGGGCAGCCTTCGACCCGCTCTCGAGGAAACTTCCAGCGATAGACGCTCTTGTCAGCTGGTTGAAAAACGAAATGACCCCATCGGCGCAGAGAACGTCCGGCACCATTTTTTGATCGATGCAATCGCCGTCCCAGCGGTAAGATCTGCCGGCGGATACCTCTTGGCGCGCCCCACCAAGTATTTCTGCACAATGCCCGAATTTTGGATGAACATGCAGGCCGGCTTTAACCTCAAGACAGAGGAAATTCGTCAAGTTTGTTAAGTTCGTAAACATACGGCGGCATTCGGGTAGTGCAGGTTCGCGTCCTGCCGGGCCCACCATTATCACCTCGAGCGTCACTACCCTGCCCGGCACACCCAGAAGACGATAATCAGTACGGCCCGTATTCGGTGCCATTCATTCCGTGGAATAGAGCTCCTCCTCGCGCGTGTTTAGCATTCCCGCCAATGTGCGCAAGCCGCTGTCGAGCTGATCCATCGTCGGGGTCCCGACGGCGCGTCGGTTATAATGCTTTGGCAGAAACTTATAACATTGACAGTTTGCTCACAGCGTTATAAGTTCTTGGCAGAAAATTATAACGGCGACCAAGATGAGCGACCACGACTTTGGTCAAAGGGAAGCGCGCGTCAGGCAGATCGCTGCGCTTGTCGGCGCTTTCAAAAGGACGAAATGCCAATGATGAGAGAGATCGACATCAGCTATCGGACGATGTTCGCGGAGCTGACGCAACGGACGCTCGACGGTCAGTTTTTGGCAGACTTCCCCATGGAAGGATGGTTCGTGACCGTGACCGTCAAAGACCGCAATTACTGGTATTTCGACCTCCCAGATGGCGAGGGCAAATACAAGCGAAGCTATGTCGGTCCAGAAAGCGACGAAGAGATCACGGCACGGGTGAAGGCGCACAAGCAGATCAAGGACGATCTCCGGGAGCGGAGGCGCATGGTGAGCACGCTACGTCGTGCCGGTCTCCCCGGTCCCGACACCTTCGCGGGCGATATCACGAAGGCGCTTGCCGACGCCGGCTTGTTCCGGCTACGTGCGGTGCTGATTGGGTCGGTGGCATTCAGCACCTATGCGGGGATGCTTGGCGTCCGACTGCCCTCGTCTGCCATGCAGACAGGCGACGCGGATTTCGCGCAAGACTTCGCGATCTCGGCCGGGGTGCAGGACAGCCTTCCGCCCATTCTAGATATCCTCCAGTCGGTCGATCCTGATTTCCGGACCGTGCCGCACCAAGCGGACAAAGCCAAGGTGGTCGCCTTCCAGAACGGTAGGGGCTACCGAGTGGAGTTCCTGACTGGAAACCGAGGATCGGACGAATACACGGGCAAGCCGTCTCCCATGCCCGCCCTCGGCGGCGCTTCGGCAGAAAACCTCCGGTTCCTGGACTTCCTGATCTACGAACCTGTCCGCACGGTGCTTCTCTTCCGCGAAGGCGTGAACGTCCTGGTCCCCGCTCCCGAGCGGTATGCCGTCCATAAGCTTATCGTTGCCTCGAGAAGGCTCACTGACACGCTAGGACGCGTGAAATCGGACAAAGACCTGGTGCAGGCCTCCCTACTATTCGAAGCCCTAGTAGAGACGCGCCACGAATACGAGTTAGTCGATGCTTGGGAAGAGGCGTGGGATCGGGGAGATTCTTGGAAGGAAGGCCTTTGCAACGGCCTCTTGAGGCTATCAGCCAAAGGTGTGAAGGCGCTTGGTAAGGCGCTCGGATCGAAGATGCCTGACTTGGAAAAGTTGAGAGCTGATGATCGTTCCAAATGACTTCCCCGGCCACGCAAGCCGCTCCTTCGCGCCGCAACGGCCGTCGGCGTCGCGGATCGCCAGCAACGGCCTCTGGTCTCACGTCGACACGAACAGCGTCCCCGGCGTGCGTTTGTCAGCCTTCCCTAAAGCAGCCACCGTGGGCATCAACGCCGGTGGCCGTGCGGGTGACTAAAAAACCGGCCACGAAAAACAGCATTCCAGTCGATACATTATGCGATTTTGGAAGCGCATAACGAGAACGCGCCCACGTCCAGCGTTCACGCAAGACGCCGAATTTGGTTCATGACAGCATTTCTTCAATCAACGAACCCGGACAGCAACAACCAGTCACTTAAGCCAGCGTGTAGGCGGTCTTGACGGTGGTGTAGAATTCGGCGGCGTAGCGTCCCTGCTCGCGCGAGCCGTGGGACGAGCCCTTGCGGCCGCCAAAGGGCACGTGGAAATCGACGCCGGCGGTCGGCAGGTTGACCATGACCATGCCGGCCTCGGCATTGCGCTTGAAATGGGTCGCATGCTTGAGGCTGGTGGTGGCGATCCCGGAGGACAGGCCGAAGGGGGTGTCGTTGGCCACCGCGAGCGCCTCGTCGTAGTCCCTGACGCGGATGACGGACGCCACCGGCCCGAAGATCTCTTCCCGCGAAATGCGCATCTGATTGGTCGCCTCGGTGAACAGCGCTGGCTGCAGGTAGAAGCCGGGCGTGTCGCGCTTCAGCAGCTCGCCGCCAAAGGCGAGCTTCGCGCCCTCCTGTTTGCCGATGGCGATGTAGTCGGTGTCCTGGTTGAGCTGGCCCTCATCGACCACCGGGCCGATATGGGTGCCGGCCTTCAGCGCGTCGTCGATTGTCAGCCCCTTGATCCGTTCGCCCATTGCGGCCACGAAGCGGTCGTGAATGCCCTCGGTGACGATGAGGCGCGACGACGCGGTGCAGCGCTGGCCGGTGGAGAAGAAGGCGGAATTGACCGCCGCTTCGACCGCAACACTGAGATCGGCATCGTCGAGCACGACGAACGGGTTCTTGCCGCCCATCTCCAGCTGGTACTTGCGATTGTGCTCGACCGAGGCGAGCGCCACCCGTTTGCCGGTGCCGGTCGAGCCGGTGAAGGTGATGGCGTGCACATCCGGGCTGTCGAGCATCGCCTGGCCGACGACCGAGCCCTTGCCCATGACGAGGTTCAACACACCTTTCGGCAGGCCGGCACGATGGAGGATGTCGACGATCGCCCAGGAACTGCCGGGCACCAGTTCGGCCGGCTTGAAGACGACGGTGTTGCCGTAACAAAGCGCCGGCGCGATCTTCCAGGCGGGAATGGCGATCGGGAAGTTCCAGGGCGTGATGATGCCGACGACGCCGACCGGCTCGCGGGTGATCTCGACGCCGATGTTGGGTCGCGCCGAGGGCAGTACTTCGCCCGCCAGTCGCAGGCATTCGCCGGCGAAGAAGTCGAAGATCTGGCCGGCACGCACCGTCTCGCCGATGCCTTCGACAAGCGTCTTGCCTTCCTCGCGCGACAACAGCCTTCCGAGCTCGTCCTTGCGGGCAAGGATCTCGTCGGCGGTCTTCCTCAGGATCGCGTGGCGCTCGAGGATGCCGGAGCGCGACCAGGTCGGGAACGCAGCCTTGGCAGCGGCGATCGCAGCACGCGCATCGTCGGCAGACGCACGGGCGTATTCGCCGACCACGTCATTGGTGTTCGAGGGATTGATGTTGGCAACCCCGTCACCGCCGACCCATTCGCCGGCAATCAGGTTCTGGTGGATGGTCATGGGCTTTCCCCTTTTTCATTCTGCGACGAGGGCCGCCTCCGCGCGAAGGCGGCCCACTTTTCTCACTGACGCTTATGTTTTCCGATAAGGGCGTCCATCATAGCCATTTCCTCTGGTGTCAGGTCATGGAGTGGCGAGCGAACCGGACCGGCATCGAAGCCCTGGAGCCGCACCCCGGCCTTGATGGCCGAGACGGCATAGCCCTTCGCACGGCTACGGATCGCCATGAACGGATAGAAGAAATCAATCAGGATTTTCTCGCACCTGGCGCGTTCGCCCGCGCGCAATGCCTTGTAAAAATCCATGGCGAGGCCGGGCACGAAGTTGAAGACCGCCGAAGAATAGGTGGTAAAGCCTGCACCAAGGTAGGCCTCAGCGAAGAGTTCGGCCGTCGGCATGCCGCCAAGATAGGTCAAGCGGTCCCCCATCTTGGCGGTGATCTGCCGCACGAGGCCGATGTCGCCGGTGCCATCCTTGAAGCCGACGAGGTTCGGGCAAGCGTCGCAAAGGCGCGCCAGCGTATCGGCCTGCAGAACGGAATTGTCGCGATTATAGACCATCACGCCCATACCCGTGGCCTGGCACACGGCCTTGATATGCCGGTAGAGCCCTTCCTGCGGCGCATCGATGAGGTAGTGCGGCAAAAGCAGGATGCCGTCTGCGCCGGCCTTTTCGACGGACTTGGCGATCGAGACGGCGATATTGGTGCCGTAGCCGCAACCCGAGACGATCGGCGTCTTGCCGGCGGCTTCCTTGGCGACGCGGACGATCTGCGGAATTTCCTCCGGCGCCAGCGAAAAGAACTCCCCCGTACCACCAGCGGCAAACAGCGTGGCCGCCTCAAAGCCGGAAAGCCAGTTGACGTGTTCGGCATAGCTTTTGGCGTTGAAATTGCCCTCCGCATCGAAATGCGTCACCGGGAATGAAAGCAGACCGGCGCCAAGCGCATGTTTCAATTCTTCAGTTTTCATGGGTGTGACCCTCCTTTGAAGGAAGCATCGGGGAATGCCGATGCCCCTGGTTGATCTGGTTGGCTGGGGGACGCTTCCTTAGGCCGCGAGCGACCGCACCATCGCGGCAAGGCGGTCGCAGGCACCCTCCAGCTCGCGGTCGGATGCCGCAATTGACAGGCGGATGAAACCGGGCGCGCCGAACGCGGCGCCGGGTACGCTCGACAGGCCGAACTGTTGGAGCAGATGGGAGGCAAGGGCCATGTCGTCGGCGATCACCGCTCCTTCCGCCGTCGTCCGGCCGAGCAGCTTTGTAACGCCGATGAAGGCATAGAAGGCGCCATCCGGCGGGGTGAAATCGAGCTTGTCGATCTGCGCAAGGCGCTGCGAAACGATCTTCGCCCGGCCGGCGAAGGTTTCCGCCGCTTTCGCGACGAAAGCCTGGTCACCTGTCAGCGCGGCGAGAGCCGCCACCTGCGCCACCGTCGAGACGGATGTCACGCTCTGCGACTGCATCTTGTTGAGCGCGGCAATCAGGGTTTTCGGACCGGCGGCATAGCCCACACGCCAGCCGGTCATCGCATAGGCCTTTGAGACACCGTTGACGATCAGCGTCCTGTCACGCAGTTCGGGGCAGGCCGACACAAAGGATGCGAAGGGTACGTCCTTCAACAAAATGTGCTCGTAGATCTCGTCCGAGAGCACCAGGATCTGCGGATGGAGGGCGAGCACCTCCGCAAGCGCGCGATATTCATCGGCGGAATAGATTGCGCCCGTCGGATTGGACGGCGAATTCAGCATCAGCCAGCGCGTCTTCGGCGTGATCGACGCCTCCAGCCTCTCGGCGGTGATCTTGAAGCCGGCGTCAGGCCCGCAATTGACATAGACCGGCTCGCCGCCATGCAGGGACACGATATCGCCGTAGGATACCCAGCAGGGCGTGGGGATGATGACCTCGTCACCGGTTTCCAGCGTCGCGAGGAACGCGTCAAACAGGATCTGCTTGGCGCCATTTGCGACCATCACCTCGTCGATGGCATAATCCAGCCTGTTTTCCGTCTTGAACTTGCTGACGATTGCCGCGCGCAGGCTTTCCATACCCGCCGGCACGCCATAGCGCACCCTGCCCTTGCGAATGGCTTCGCAGGCTGCGTCGGCGACGTGGGCTGGCGGCTCGAAATCCGGCTCGCCGAGCGACAGATCGATGATGTCGCGGCCTTCGGCAGCCAGTTTCTTGGCGGCCATGGCGATCGCCATGCTGGGGGACGACTTGATGCCCCCAGCGCGCTTGTTTTCGAACTTCATCTCCGGCTTCCTTGAATTGATCTGGCATTTGGGACCGGACGACGCTCTCGCCTCGCCCGGTCCCCGGGAGGACTATCTGGCGACGACGTAATCGAAAGCACTGTCACGCTTGGCGGCAGCCGGATCGCGCTTATCGGCCGGACCATAGCCGCCACCGCCGGGAAGCTCGAGGATGAGCCGGCGCCCCGCCGGCACATGCTGCCGTCCCTTCGACGTAAGGCGTGTGCCGTCATCGAGCAGCACGGCTCCGGGGGCACCGTTCTCGCCGCCCTCACGGCCGCGCGCCGGATGCTCGACGCGGTCGAACATGGCGTTGAAATGAATCTCGTGACCTTCGGTCGGCGAGATTTCCACGACCTGGCCAAGGCCGCCGCGGAACTGGCCGGCGCCGCCCGATCCGTCGCGCAGTTCCTTGCGCCAGAAGATGACCGGGCCGACATGCTCCGTCGCCTCGATCGACATTGAGTGCACGCCGCTCGGGAATGCCGTCGCGCTCAGGCCGTCAAGCGTCGAACGCGCACCGGCGCCGCCGCTGTTGAACAGCAGCACTTCGGCGCGCTGACCGCCGTCGGCCGGGGCCTTCTCGCCCTGCAGCGGGCGTACGCTGACATGCAGGTTCCAGAGCGCGCCCGCCCCTTCCGCCGGCACGCGGCCCGGCAGTATCTTGTGCACGGCGCCGAGCACGGCATCGGGAACGAGATGGCCGAGGACGTGACGCACAGATACAGGCGCCGGATGCTGCGCGTTGAGGATGCAGTTCTCCGGCGCTATGACGCGGAACGGCAGCAGGGATGCGTGATTGTTCGGAATCTCTGGCGCGATCGAGCACTTCAGACCATAGCAGGCATAGGCTGCGGAATAGATGAACGGGCAGTTGATACCCTTCGGGCTCGGCGGCGACGTGCCGTCGAAATCGGCTAGGATATGGTCGTCGGCCACTTCAAGGCGAACGGCGATATCGATCGGCGAGCCATAGCCATCGACGCGCATTACATTGGAATAGGAGCCCTTCGGCAGGGCCGCGATCCGCTCCAGCGTCGCATCGTAGCTGCGATTGAAGATGAAGTCGGCCAGCGTTTCCAGATCCGCAAGATCGAACTCGTCCATCATGTCCATCAGGCGGCGATGGCCGATCTCGTTGCAGGCCGCGAGCGAGTAGACGTCGCCGACCACCTGATGGCTTTCGCGCACGTTGTTGCGGAGAATGTTCACGAGATCCTTGTTGACCTTGCCACGCTCCGCAAATTTCATGATCGGGACGAAGATGCCTTCCTCGTAAACCTCGTTTGCATCCGGGCCGAAGCCACGGCCGCCAACATCCACCACATGCGCGGTGCAGGCGAAGTAGCCGACCAAAGAACCGTTGCGAAAGCTCGGCGAGACGACGGTAAAGTCGTGCAGGTGGCCGGTGCCCTTCCAGGGATCATTGGTGATGTAGACGTCACCTTCGAAGATGTTCTCCGGACCGATATCGCGGATGAAATGGCCGACGGCTTCCGCCATGGCGTTGACGTGGCCGGGCGTGCCGGTCACCGCCTGGGCGATCATCTTACCGCCGCGGTTGAACACGCCGGCGGACAGGTCGCCGGATTCTCGTACGCTGGTGCTGAAGGCGGTTCGGATCAGCGTGACGGCCTGCTCCTCGACCACGGAGATCAGCCGGTTCCACATGATCTGCATGTGGACGTCGGAAAGTGCATTGGTTTTCATGGATTGTCCTCCGGTCAGGCGGCTTGCTTGGCGCGCACGAGCAGGCAGCCATCGGCCTGCATGACGACCTCGCGGCTCGCCGTGATGATGGTCGAGGTTTCGCGTTCGGTGATGACCGCCGGACCTGCGACCCAGTCGCCCGGCTTCATGTCGTGGCGGGAGACGACCGAGGCCTGCTGGAAGCGGCCTTCCTGGACGTCGAAAATCTCGCGGGTGCCGCGCACCGTAGCGTCGCCAGCCTTTCCGACCGTGCTGATCCTGACCGGCGGCGTGACTTTCGATGTCGCTCTCAGCGACCAACTGACGATCTCGACATCGAGGCCGCCAATCACTCGGCCGAAGAAATGCTCGTACTGCGCGTCGAAGAGAGCGCGGAATAGGGCACCATCGACATCGGCATAGTCACGCACATCGATCGTGATGGGAACTTCCCAGCCCTGGCCGACATAGCGCATGTATGCGGTACACTCGAGATTAGGATCGGCATCCGGTGCGCCGGAGCGCACGAAGGACGTCGCTTCCGCGACGAGCTCCGAAATCGTCCGGTTGATCGCATCTGCGTCGAAACGGCTGAGGCGGCTATAGGCGCTGCGAACCGACTCGAAGCCGAAGGGCGCGCGCAGGAACCCGATGGCCGAGCCGACGCCGGCTCCCGGCGGGATCAGTAGATTCGCCATGCCGAGCTTCTCGCAAAGGCGGGCGGCGTGGATGGGCGCGGCGCCACCGAAGGCGATCATGGTGAACTCTGAAAGCTCCTTGCCATTTTCGACTGCATGCATGCGGGCGGCGTTGCTCATGTTCTCGTCCACGACCTCGCTGAGGCCGTAGGCCGCAGTGGCAATGTCGGTGTCGAGTTTCGACGCGATGTCGGCATGCATCGCCCGATCGGAGGCGGGCGCATTAAGCTTCATCGCCCCGCCTGCAAACTCGTCGGCATCGAGGCGGCCGAGGATCAGGTCGGCGTCAGTTACCGTCGGGCTTTCCCCGCCACGGCCATAGCAGGCCGGCCCCGGTTCGGAACCGGCACTGTGCGGCCCGACACGGATCTGACGCATACTGTCGACGGTGGCGATCGATCCGCCGCCGGCGCCGATCTCTACCATCTCGATAACCGGGATGGAGATCGGCATGCCGCTGCCCTTCTTGAAACGCCAGGTGCGGGCCACCTCAAAGGTTTTCGAGGTTTTCGGCGTCTGGTTCTCTATCAGGCAGATTTTTGCGGTCGTGCCGCCCATATCATAGGAGAGGACCTGGTCGAGCCCGTAACTGCTGGCAATATGCGCGGCGAAGATCGCGCCGCCCGCCGGACCGGATTCCAGGAGGCGAACCGGAAACTCGATAGCGCTCTCGACGCTGATGATACCACCGCCCGAATGGATCATGAAGACCGGGCTGCGCATGCCCTCTTCCGCCAGCCTGCCGACGAGACGATTGAGATAAGACGCCATCAGCGGCTTGACGAACGCGTTGGCGCAGACCGTGTTAAAGCGCTGGAACTCGCGCATCTGCGGCGAGACCTCGGAGGAAATCGAAACGGACAGATCCGGCTTCCTCGCCAGCAATCGGTCGCGCACCGCCTTTTCATGCGCGCCATTCAGGTATGAATGGATGAAACCGATTGCGACGCTTTCATAGCCTGCGGCGATAATACGGTCGCAGAGGGCGCCGACCTCGGCAAGATCGAGCGGCTTCAGGATACCACCGTCGGCGCCGATCCGCTCGTCGATGACGAAGCGTTCGTTGCGGGGCACAAGCGGCGCAGGCAGCACAATATTGAGATCATACTGTTCGAAGCGGCTTTCGGTCCGCATCTCGATGACATCGCGAAAGCCCTTGGTGGTGATGAAGGCAGTGCGCGCGCCGCGCCGCTCGATCAGCGCGTTCGTCGCGAGCGTCGTGCCATGGATGACGGTGTCGATCTCTGACAGTGCGACGCCTGCCAACTCGGCGACCTGCCGGATGCCCCTGACGATCGCGTTTTCCGGATAGGAATAATCGGTCAGCACTTTGATCGAATGGAGCGTGGTGCCTACCTCCATCGCAACGTCGGTGAAGGTGCCGCCGATGTCGACACCGACCCTGATCTGCATACCATCTTTCGCCATTTTCTTGACTCTGCTCCGTGAACGAACTTCTCTTCCACACCGCGCCCAAGGGCTTGTTTTCGACATGCGGTGGGCATTCCCCGCCCGCACGTGCAGGCGGAGGCTAAAGCTCTTCGATTGTTGATGTTTCGGGGTGCCCTGCGCAGCGGTTGCGCAGGGCAAGCGCGTTATTGCTTGCCGGTGAAGTCTACGCCCGGCAGCGTTGTCGGAAGTTTTGCGCGATCGACGCCGATCCATTTCTTGTAAAGTGCGTCGAGCGAGCCATCAGCCGTGTGACTGGTCACAAAATCGGTGAGGAAGTTGAGCATTTCCTGGTCGCCCTTGCGAACGGCCATGCCCTGAAAATTATCGGCCACCTTGTACTTGCGCTCGAACTCCGCTTCGTGTCCCGTCTCCTTGATGACGAGACCGTAGGTCACGCTGCCAAGGATGGCGTCGACCTGGCCGGACAGGAGGGCCTGCACGGTCGTCGCATCGTCGTCAAAGCGTTTGATCTCGGTCGTTGGCGGTGCAGCCTTGACGAGGATCGGCTCGAACACGCTACCACGGTTCACGCCGATGACGTATTTGCCAAGGTCGTCGTTGCCCTTGATCGCCGCATCCTTCTTTGCCCAGACCGTGATATCGTTCGACGAGTAGGGGATGACGTACTGGATGACCTTGGCGCGCTCCTCGGTGATCGTCATCGATGGCACGAGGAAGTCGACATTGCCGTTGACCAGCAGCGGAATGCGATTCTGCCCGGTGATGCGCTCGAACTTGACCTCTACACCAAGTTCCTTGGCGATCAGCTTGGCGATTTCGATGTCGAAGCCGTCATTCTGGCCATTCTGGTCGATGAAACCCCAAGGGAACTGGTCCATCTGCACGCCGATGGTCGCCGTGCCCTTGGCCTTAAGTTCCTCCGGTGTTATGGCCAGCGCCGTCGTCGCGAACAAGGTCGTGGCCAAAAGCGCGGCGGCAAACACGCCGGGAACGTTCGAACGCGAAAGGGGCAATGCTGTCTTGAACATGTGGTCACCTCTGGTTGGTTTTGTCATGCGTTCTTGTTTTACCGATCGGCATTGAGCCGCCGTTCGATCCGAGCGCTGCTGAAGGTCAGCGGAAGGCATATGAAGAAGTAGACGAGGGCGACTGCGCCATAGACCTGCAGCGGTTCGAACGTGATGTTCGCCATCAGCTGGCCGGACCGGGTGAGCTCCGTTAGTCCGAGCAGAGCAGCAAGCGCGGTACCCTTGATGAGGTTCACAAGGAAGCTGATTGTCGCAGGCAGGCCGATGCGGAACGCCTGCGGCAGGACGACGTCCACCATCCGGTGCACATAGCCGATCCCGAGAGCGCGGGCGGCCTCGCTCTGGCCATCGGGAACCGCCTGGATGCTGCCACGCCAGATCTCGCCGAGGAACGCGCTGGTATGCAGCGAAAGCCCGATCGTCAGCGCCACCCAGACATCCACCTTAAGACCCAGAAGCGGCAGGCCGAAATAGACGAAGAACAGCTGGACCAGCAGCGGCGTGCCCTGAAAGATCTGAATGTAGGTCGCCATCAGGATACGCAGCAGCCTCCACTTGCTCGTGCGGCCGAGCGCCACCCCCAGCCCGAGCGCGCCGCCGAAGGTGAAGGCGAGAAGCGTCAGGACCACCGTCCAGCGTGCGCCCTCGAGCAGAAAGAGGAACTCTCCCCAGCCAAATTGACGGATCATCGCAAGGCCCTCACTTCGTCGGATAGGAGAAATAGACCCTGCCGATCACGCCAAGCGCGGCAGAGAAGAACTGGGACAGCACGAGATAGATGACGCCAAGCGTGAGATAGATCTCGAAGCTGCGGAACGTCTGGGAATCCAGGGTCTGGGCGAAGTACGTCAGTTCCTCCGCCGAGACGGAAGACACCAGACTGGAGTTCAACATCATCAGGATGAACTGGCTGCAGAGCGCTGGGTAGACCGCACGGATAGCCGGACGAAACACAACGAAACGATAGATGTCGGCCGTGTGAAGGCCGAGCGCCCTGCCAGCCTCGATCTGCCCGGGTCGGATCGACTGTACCCCGCCGCGCACGATCTCCGCGGCATAGGCCGCGCAGTTAAGCGTCATGGCGAGGATCGCCGCCTGTTCCCCACTCAGCCGGATACCGATGGCCGGCATGCCGAAGAAGACGAAGAAGACCTGCACGAGGATCGGCGTGTTGCGGATCAGCTCGATGTAACCGATCGCCATCGCCCGAAGAGCGTTGCTTTTGCTCATGCGCATCAGCATGAACACGATGCCGAGGCTCAGGCCGAAGACCATGGAGAGCGATGACATTCTCAGTGTGCCGATCACGCCCTCCAAAAGCATGGGCCATGCGGCAAAAACCGGTGCGAAATCGAAGGAGTAGTTCATCGGCCGCCCTCAGTGGTTGAGGATCTGGCTGAGGAACGCCCTGGTGCGTTCGTGGCCCGGATTATTGAAGAAGACGTCCGGCTTGGCGCTCTCGATGATCTCGCCGCGGTCCATGAAGATGACACGGTGCGCGACGGCACGCGCGAACCCCATTTCATGCGTCACGCAGATCATCGTGATACCGTCGTCGGCAAGGGAGATCATCGTGTCCAGCACTTCCTTGACCATTTCCGGATCGAGCGCCGAGGTCGGTTCGTCGAACAGCATGATCTTCGGATCCATGCAGAGCGCGCGGGCGATCGCTACGCGCTGCTGCTGGCCGCCGGAAAGCTGAGCGGGGTATTTCTGCGCCTGCTCGGCAATGTGCACGCGCTCCAGATGCCGCATCGCTTTCGCCTTGGCATCCGCCGCCGACGCCTTTCGGACCCGGCGCTGGGCCAGCATGCAGTTTTCCAGAACGGTCATATGGGGGAAGAGGTTGAACTGCTGGAAAACCATGCCGACGTCGCGGCGAATGTGATCGGCGTTCGACCCTTTCTGGTTGAGCGCAGTGCCATTGACGACGATCCTGCCCTGCTGGACTTCCTCAAGGTGATTGATGCAGCGAATGAGTGTGGACTTTCCCGACCCTGACGGGCCACAGAGGACGATATGCTCGCCCCGCGCAACGTTGAGTTCGACGCCCTTAAGTACCTGCAACGGACCATACCATTTGTTGACACCCGTCATTTCGATGGCTTTTTCGTTGCTTTCATTCTCGCCCATGGCCAATTCCCTTTCCTGTAACCGTCAGGATTTCGCTGCGACTACAAACACGGCGTCCACTTCGACCGACGATCCACGTGGAAGCGATCCGGCCCCCAGTGCCGTGCGCACATGACGCCCCTTTTCGCCCAGAATTTCGACGAAAAGGTCGGACGCACCATCGACGATCGCGGGGTGACCTTTGAAATCTGCCTTCGCGTTGACGAAGCCACGGACCTGAACGCAGGCCACTACCCGGTCGAGATCGCCGTCGAGCGCGTCGTTGACACGGGCAAGGATGTTCAAGGCACAAAGCCGCGCCGCCTGATAGCCCTCTTCAAGCGAGACATCCTGCCCTACGACCCCGGCAAAATGCTCCACGCCGTCAATCCGAGGGATCTGCCCGGAAACGAAGAGAAGGTTCCCGGCAAACCGATACGGAATGTAGTTGCCTGAGGGCGAGGCAATCGAAGGCAACACGATGCCGAGCTCGGAGAGGCGTGCGGAGACGTCACCCATAGCGGTTTTCCACCTGATTTTGTGTGCGCGCCGTTGGGCGCAGTTCCTGTTCCCGGAGCTATTCGCCACGTTCGCTTGGGGATCGTGGCGCTGGCTCGCTTTTTCTGACGAAGAGATTAGTGAAATAGTATCTCATGTCAACATAAAAGTTAGAGATACTATCTCTTTGCTCTGAGAAACCAGGACAGCGGGATTAATCACAAAATATCAAATAGTTAACCACTAAGCATTGGTTCTATAAAACTGTGAATTCTCGCCAACGTCAAAAAAATTTTCGCAACGAGCTCCAAAAAAAGCCAGAAATGAGATGGCCAGGCCCCACTATTCGGCAGAGAGTGCGCACACCTGACGAGCGAAAATTTCAGTTGAGGTAGCATCACCTCACTGCGTCATGCTACCTTGTCAAAGACACAACAAATCCCTATCAGTTGGCAAACGCCGCTCACGCGTGCGACCAAGCAGACGGGTGGAATCTTGAGTACTTTGGCAAGCCGGACGATACAGGCCCTGAAGGCCCATATCGTCGACAATCAACTGGACAAGGGCCACAAACTTGGATCGCTGAATGAACTGGCGCAGCAGTTTAACGTCAGCCGCACGATCATCAGGGAGGCCGTCTCCGCGTTACGGTCGGAGGGAGTTGTCGAGGCACGTCATGGCGTCGGTGTGTTCGTGCACGAGAAACCTAAGCCGGAAGACCCATACGACTACGATCCGGAACTTGTCCTGGCGCCCTTGCAGCGCCTGAAAACATCATTCATGGACCTCCTTGAACTGCGGATGGCATTCGAGGTCCATGCCGCAGGCCTTGCTGCGACTCGCCGTTCATGGGCGCAGGAATCGAATATCTGGAATGCCGCACGGCAGTTCGAAGCCTCGCTCGACGACGAGGCCGCCCTCGACCACCTGGATTTCGTGTTCCACCGATCGATCGCGGAAGCGACGAATAACGGCGCCTTCATAGAGTTCTTTAACCTGATGAGCCTCCAGATCCTCCCCCAACCGGCTTTCTCGAAACAGGTGAACCCCGAGCTCATCACACCAGAGTATGTGCAGAACACGGTTCGGGAGCACAGGGCGATCTGCGAAGCGATCAGCACCGGCAATTCCGAACAGGCCCGTGAAGCGATGCGGGCGCATTTGAACCGTAGCCACTTACGCTACAGGGGCTTCTCGAATGGTGGCGCTTCTCCCTTGAGCAATGTCGCGCGGGATGAATAGAAGGCGATCGCTTGACCAGATTGAACTGTCGACATGCCAACGGCCAACGTAAGACCTGCAGAAAACGTCGACATGGTCATTTGGCCACTATGCAGGTATTGATGGATTGAGAGTGCAACAGGAAATAGCGCCCCTCCTCGCGAAACGCCCTTCCAGTCGATACATTATGCGATCCTAAACGCACAAACCGGAAACAAACCCGGCACATGATAGTGGCGGCTTCCTACTTTACCTCCCCATGCAGATCCTCCTATTTAAAATACAAATCATCGAAATTCAGTTGATCTGGGGAAATAAAAGGGTCGTGCAGTTTGTTACTTGACGGCGCTGGCGCGACAAGCGGCCTGTTCAAGATCATGCGGCTTACGTCAGCTTCCTTTGGGACAGCTGTTGTGGCATCCATGCTGCCGCCGGAGTGACTTCAGCCTTTTGTCAGGCGACCGCCTGTGCACCGGTGATTTCCACCAGCGATCCACACATGAAGGCTGCCTCGTCGGACGCAAGGAAGGCGACGAGGGCTGCGACTTCTTCCGGCTTGCCAATGCGGCCAAAGGGAACGAGTTTGTCAAGGTCAGCAATCGTTCGTCCGGAGCGCTTTACACCGGCTTCCAACATGGGCGTGTGAATTTCGCCCGGGCAGACGGCATTGACGCGGATCTTGTTCGGCGCGTAGTCGCGGGCAAGGTTCTGCGTGAAGCTCGCCACGGCCGCCTTCGTCACGTTATAGGCGATGTGGTTCGGCGCCGGATAAAGCCCCCACTGGGATGCCGTGTTGACGATGGCGCCGCCGCCCGCCTGGATCATGTGGGGCAGCGCCGCCTGGCAAAGATGGAAAATCGCGTCGACATTGACCGCAAAGCTCAGCCGCCAATCCTCCCGCGTCAACGAGAGAAGATTGCCGCGGCGGTTGATGCCGGCATTGTTGCAGAGCACATCGATGCGCCCTTCGGTCGAGATCACATTGTCGATGATGGCGCGGCAACCCTCAGCGCCCGAGATATCGCTGGCGAGCGCCCGCGCGCTGCCGCCCTTGCCCGCAATCTCCGCGACGGTCGCCTCGACGCCCTCCCCATTCATGTCGGTGACGATGACCCTTGCGCCCTCGTCAGCGAAACGGGCACTGATCGCCCCGCCGATGCCACCTGCTGCGCCGGTGACGATTACGATCTTGTCCTTGAAACGCATGGAAATTACCTCAGATAGCTGCCGCCGTTCACGTCAAGCACAGCGCCATTGAGGGAGGCCTGCGAAGGACGGAAGGCAAATGCGGTGATCTCGCCGATCTCTTCAGGCGCGGCCATCCTGGCGATGGGAATGCCGGCCAATGCCGCAGCCTCGCCATGCTCGGCGATATAGGCTTCGGCCATTTCGGTGCGCACCCAGCCGGGCGCCAGTGCCACCGCGGTCACGCCTTCATGTCCGTGGCTCTGCGCGATGGACTTGGTGAGGTTGATCAGTGCCGCCTTCGAGGCTCCGTAGGCCATCGCGCTGGAGGTGTAGCCGCGCTGTCCGGCGCGGCTTGCCATATTGATGATCCGCCCACCGCCATGGGCGCGGAAATGCTGGATGGCGAGTTTCGACAGATCAACCGCCGAAAGGAAGTTGACGCGCATTTCACGCGCCCAGACCCGCTGCCATTCATCCATGGGCGCATCGACTGCAACCTCGGAGCGGATGCCGGCATTGTTGACCAGCCCTGTGAGCCGGCCAGCAACGGAGACGGCCTGATCCCACAGGGCCTGAGGGCCGGCCGGGTCCGACAGATCGGCCGGCACGCACCAACCTCTGCCGTCGAGCCCGTTCACAAGCGCTTCGGCGGCATCGCGATTGCGGCCGTAGTGGACGACGACATTCGCCCCATCAGCCGCGAGAGCATGGCAGATCGCCTGCCCGATGGCGCCGGTTGCACCCGTTACCAAAACGGTTTGTCCCTTGAGGTTCATAGCTCCCCCACCTGCGGTCCCCACGTGTCCGACATGGCAAAACCCTGAGCGAACCGATCATGCGGATCCAGCCGCAACTGCTGCCGGCCGAAGACGTAGCCTTGGCCCGTGATACGCGGCAGAACCGCCGGGCGGTTGCCGACCGTGGTCTCGCCCAAGATCTCGGCGGTGAACGTACCACCTATGATACTGCGCGAGAGACGTCTGTCGCCGGTTTTCGCCTTGCCCCGCGCATGGAGCACCGCAAGATTGGCGGAGGATCCGGTACCGCAGGGCGAGCGATCCACGCGACCGGGTTTCAGCGTCGTGCATGTTACCACTGAGCCATCCTGCTGGTAGTCGCGGAACATCACGTAAGCGATCTCGTTAAGTCCAGGGATGTCCGGGTGGCTTACCGCGATCTGATCGGCGAGCAGCGACTTGATCTCGGTTCCGGCTTCGGCGAGCGCCCAGGCCGCATCTGGCGCGATGCGAAGCCCGATCTGATCCACGTCCATCAGTGCATAGAAGACGCCGCCAAAGGCGATGTCGCCCTTAATACGCCCCCATCTGCGCGTGTCGATCGCGGCGTCGAGTTGCTGAACAAAGGCGGGAACATTGTCGAGGCTGACCGAAAGGCATCGACCGTTTTCGCAATGCGCCCGGGCGACGATGAGCCCGGCGGCGGTGTCGAGCCGCACGACGGTTTCCGGCTCGCACATTTCCACCCGACCACTTTCCAGGAGCGCAGTAACCACGCAGATGCAGTTGGACCCCGACATCGGATGGGCGCGGTCCGGCTGCAAGACGATGAAGGCAGCATCGGCGTCCGGCCGGGTCGGATCGAGAAGCAGGTTTGTCGTATGAACGACCTGCGCTCGCGGTTCGCGCGTCAGGAACAGGCGCAATGACGGATCGACATTGTTCAGATGGTTCATCTTCTCAAGAATGGTCGCCCCCGGAATAGCTGGCGCGCCACCGATCAGGACATTGCCGCTTTCGCCCTGGCAATGGACAAGCAGGATATCGAGGGACTTGTCGAAGGTCATTTCAGATACCATCCCCAGGGTGCATCGCTGACGAGGCGAGTGATCTGTTTGGTCTCGAGATAGTTGTCGAGGCCCCAGCGACCAAGCTCGCGGCCGATGCCGGACTGCTTGTAGCCGCCCCACGGCGCCTCGGTAAAAGTCGGTTGCGAGCAGTTGATCCAGACGATGCCCGCCCGGAAGGCAGCGGCCACACGCTCGCATCGTTCGTCATCGGTCGACATGACTGCGGCGGCAAGCCCGAAGCGTGAGTCGTTGGCGAGGCGGATCGCCTCCTTCTCGGTCTCGAAGGGACGGATGCAGACGACCGGTCCGAAGATCTCCTCGACCCAGGCATCACTCTCGAGCGTCATATCGGTGAGGATCGTCGGCGCGACCCAGAAGCCCTTGTCGAAGCCATCGTATCTACCGCCACAGGCAACTCTTGCGCCCTGCTCGACGGCGCGCTCGATATGGCCGAGAACATCCTCATACTGCCCCTTGTTGACGAGCGGCCCGAGCAGCGTGCCCTCTTCGAGACCGTTGCCGATCCGGATTTTCCTGGCTTCCTCGACCAGCCGGTCCAATAGCTTCGGATAGAGCGGTGCCTCCACCAGCACCCGCGAAGTCGCCGAACACACCTGGCCCTGGTTCCAGAAGATACCAAACATGATCCATTCGACGGCCTTCTCGATATCGCTGTCGGCAAAGACGACGAAAGGAGACTTGCCGCCGAGTTCGAGGCTGATGCGTTTGATGTCCTTGGCGCCGGCGGCCATGATGCGGGAGCCGACCGGGCCCGACCCGGTGAACGCCACCTTGTCCACCTGCGAATGCTCGACCAGCGCCTGGCCGACGACCGAACCCTTGCCGGAGAGGATGTTCAGCACGCCTTTGGGAAGGCCCGCAGCCTCCGCGATCGCACCCAATTCCAGCGCGGTCAGCGAGGTGGTTTCGGCGGGCTTCAGGATCATGGTGCAACCCGCCGCAAGCGCCGGTGCCACTTTCCACGAGGCCATGAGCAGCGGATAGTTCCATGGAACGATAGCAACCGCCACTCCGAGCGGCTCGCGCACGGCCTTGGAGACGAAGCGCTGGTCCGCAAGCTTCACTTCTTCGACTTCGCCATCGAGTTCCTCAGCGAGATCGGCATAGAAGTCGAAGCAGCCGGCGGCGTCCGCCAGGTCCCATTCGGACTCGGGCAACGGCTTGCCGTTGTCGCGTGTTTCCATGTGCGCCAATTCCGGCAGTCGATCACGGATGCCTTGTGCCATGGCGCGCAGATATCTTGCACGCTCCTTGCCCGAAAGGCGTGGCCAAGGCCCATTGTCGAAAGCCTCGCGGGCCGCCTTGACCGCTGCGTCGGCCTCTGCGACGCCGGCGGCAGCGATGTGGTGAAAGACCTCTTCGGTCGCCGGATCGATCACGGGAAGCAGGCTTCCGTCGGCTGGTGCGATCCATTGTCCATCGATGAAAAGCTTGTTCTGCATGGTGTCCTCACATGGAATGCGTTTTGTGCGGTCGCCCTTTAGAAGCGGTCGACGCGATAGGGGCGCATGTCGATGGGTGGCGTCCGGCCAGTGATGAGGTCGCCCATCAGGCGCGCGGTCGTGGCCGCATAGGTGACCCCCAGATGTCCATGGCCGGCGGCGTAAAAGACGCCTGGAGTTTTGGCCGAGGCCGACATGACAGGCACGGTGTCTGGAAGCGCCGGACGATGGCCCATCCACTCGGTAAAGTTCTCGCAGCGCAGGTTCGGCAACGCCGTTTGGGCCCGCCGCACGGTTATCTTCGAGCGGCGATAGTCGGGTGCGGCGTCGAGGCCCGCCATTTCGACCGTGCCGCCGACTCGGATACCGCCTGCCGTCGGCGTGACCATGAAGGCGCGGGCTGGCCAGATGATAGAGTGGCGCATGGAAACGCCGGGAGCCATGATCTGGGTATGATAGCCACGCTCGGTTTCGAGCGGCATCGGTTCGCCCAGCATCTTCGACAGCAGGCCGCTATGGGCTCCCGCTGAGATCACAACCTCATCGGCGGCGATTGGATCTCCCCCGACGAGCCGGACGGCAGTGACGCGGGAGGAGCGGTCGAAGCCAGCCACGGCGCAGCGGCGGAATTCTCCACCGAGTGCGGTGAACCTTTGCGCAAGTTTGTTCACCAACCGAAACGGATCGCGCAAACTTCGGTTCTCGGGGAAGAGGACGGCGAGACCGATGCGGTCCGACAGCTCCGGTTCGAGCTCCCGCGCCTCAGCACCCGTCAGGCGCTGGTGCGGAAAGTCGAAACGCTCGAGGATTTCGATATGTTCGCGGTCGGCGCGAAACTCCGCTTCGTTGCTGTAAAGCGACAGGCAGCCCTCTTCCGTCAATTCGCCTTCCAGCCCCGTCTCGCGCAGCAAGGGCAGGAGGTCGTCATAGACACGGCTGCAGAGAGCTGCCCCTTCGGCCTCCAGCTGTCGAAGCCTGGCCGGTCGCGAGGCGGCGACAAAACGTGCAAACCAGGGGAGCAGTTTCGGCATGTAGCTCGGGCGGACACGGACGGGACCTTCCGGATCAAGCATCCATCCGGGAATCTGCTTCCAGATCGACGGGCGCGAGGCAGGCATGAACTCGGTCACCGCGATCGACGCCATGTTGCCGTAGGAGGCGCCGCGCCCCACCTCGCCCTTGTCAAGCAAGATGACCCGCCGCCCTCGCTTTTGCAGTTCGTAGGCGATGGTTGTGCCGATGATGCCTGCGCCGACAACCACGGTGGTCATGCTAGCCTTGCTCCTGCTCGTTTTCCTTGGATGGCGGCCGGACGTCAGCCCGGCCGCACTCGATTACCAATTGAGGATCGGTTCCATGGCGGCGCGGAATTCGGCTTTTTCCTCGTCCGTGAGCGGACCGAGGGGCGCTCGGCACTCGCCGACCGGCGTGCCCTGCACTTCGCAACCATATTTGAGCTTCTGCACGAACTTGCCCGATTCCAGGATGTTCATCGCCTTGTAGAGGGTCGCCATTTGCCTCTTGGCTTTGGCGAGATCGCCAGACTTGAAGGTGCGGTCGAGATCGCAGACGGCTTTCGCCATGCAGTTGGCCGGGCCGCAGATCCAGCTCTCGGCGCCCCAGATCATGAAGTCGAGCGCGATGTCGTCCGATCCGGAAACCAGCTGGAGGCGTCCCTCGTAGCGGGTCGCAATGCCGATGGCGCGCTGAAGCGACCCGGAGCTTTCCTTGATGCCGATGATGCGCGGATCGTCGGCGAGCGCGTCAAGAACCTCCCAGCCCAGCTCAACTCCGTCCTTATCCGGATAGCTGTAGAGCACGATCTTCATGTCGGTCGCTTCAAGGACAGCCTTGAAGTGCGCAACTAGCTCGGCCTGCGTGGGTTTCGTATAAAAGGGCGTTGCGAGAAGCACGGCGTCGTAACCCATCGCCTTGGCGCGCAGCGTGTTGGCAATGACGCCGGCCGTCGATGGCGCGTTGGTGCCGGCGATCAGGATCTCGCCAGGCTTGGCGAATTCCTTGACGAACTTCAGCACCTCATCGCGCTCTTCATCGGACATGAAGCTGTATTCGCCCGAGGAGCCGCAAGGCACCCAGCCCGTGACGCCTGCTGCGCGCAGATTGGCCAGATGCTTTCCAAATGCGGCAAAGTCGATCCTACCTTGACGGTCGAAGGGGGTAACGAGGGCTGGCAAGACGCCTGAAAGTTTCATGGGACTATCTCCATTCGGGGGTTCGAAGGGTGGCGTCAGAGAGCCAACCGCTTGAGAATGCGTCGCTCGATGACCGTGACGGCGCGCGTCAGCGGAAAGGCGATGACGAAGTAGATGAGTGCGACGATCGTCAGCACCTCGATTGGCCGGGCCGTGTTGTTGGAAATGTTCTGGCCGACGAACATGAGGTCCGCCATACCGACGGCCGAGACGAGTGCGCTTTCCTTGAAGAGGCTGACGCAATTTGACAAAAGCGTCGGCGCGGCGCGTAGCACGGCTTGCGGAAGGACGACGTTGGTCGTGCGCGCCCAATGAGAAAGACCGAGCGCAACGCAGGCATCCAGCTGCTCGCGGCCGACCGATTTGAGCGAGGCCCGGAACGTCTCGCTGCTGATCGCCCCCATATAGAGCGTCAAGGCGATCACGCCGGACGTCATGTTGGACAACTCGACACCGAGGATCAGCGGCAGGCAGAAAAAGATCCAGAAGAGTTGAACAAGCACGGGCGTGCCGCGGAAAAATTCCACATAGACACTCGAGGCTGCACGCAGGATGGCATTTTTCGAGGTCCTCGCAAGCGCAACAAGGAAGCCAAGGGCGCAACCGAGCACGATGCAGATCAGCGTCAGTTTGAGCGTCATCCAGAGGCCAAGAAAGAGAGCCTCCTGGAACTTGAGTACGACGGCAAAATTGAAGGTCATCGTTTGTCTCCCTCAGCTTGCCAGGGCTTCGCGGCGGCGTTCCAAATAGCCAACGATCTGGGAGACCGGGAACGACACGGCGAAGTAGAAGAGTGCAACGATCGTGAAGGTTTCGATCGGGCGGTATGTCTGCGTGGCCAAGGTCTTGCCCTGGTACATCAGGTCCTGGACGGCAACGATCGCGACCAGCGCGCTTTGCTGGAAAATGCCGATCCCGTTGGTCAAAAGAACCGGTATCGAATTGCGGACCGCCGTCGGCAGAACAATGTAGAACACCCTCTGGAACGGGGTCAGGCCGAGCGCCACGCCGGCGTCAAGCTGCTCCCTTGGAACCGCCTGGATGGCGGCACGATAAGCCTCCGCGTTGAATGCCGCGAGATTGAGCCCGAGCGCCAGGATGCCCATCGTGACCGATCCGAGGAACACGTTGAAAAGCATCGGGACGCAATAGAAGAACCACACGATCTGGATGATCGCTGGCGTGCAGCGGAAGAACTCGATGAAGAGTGTGACCGGCAGCCGGACCACCGGCGAGCGGCTCATGACAAGCAATGCCAGCACGAAGCCGAATGTCAGTCCGATGGCATTGGCAGCGATCGTCAGTTCGATCGTGACGAGCAAACCGTCCCACAATGGTCCGAAATTGCGAAAGACGGACGCGAAGTCAAAACTGTAGTTCATCGTTCGTCCTTCAGTGCTTGATGTGGAAGACCCGCTCGATGAACTCGCGCGTTCGCTCTTCTCTCGGAGAACCGAGCACCTGTTCCGGCGGACCGTCTTCCACGACCACACCGCCGGCGCAGAAAATCACGCGGGAGGCGATATTCTTGGCGAACCACATGTCGTGGGTCACGATCACCATCGGCATCTGCTGCTTGGCAAGCTGCAGGATCACCTGCTCGACTTCAGCCACGAGTTCCGGATCGAGCGCCGAAGTGACCTCGTCGAAAAGCATCAGCTTCGGATCAAGCATCAGGGCGCGGGCAATCGCGACACGCTGCTTTTGACCGCCGGAAAGCTGCGCCGGATAGCTTTTTGCCTTTTGCGCAAGTCCGAAACGCGTCAACAGCGCCATCGCCCTTGCCTCAGCCTCGGCCTTCTTCTCCCCCCTCACCTTCATCGGCGCGAGGATCAGGTTGCCGATGACATCGAGATGCGGGAAGAGCGTGTAGTGTTGGAACACCATGCCGATCGAGCGACGGACCTTGGCATCGATCGCGGTCTTGCCGTTGCCATTGGCCGAAATGTAGGGCTTGCCGCCAAAGACGATGGACCCGCCGTCGATTTGTTCGAGCCCCATCAGCACGCGCAGGAGGGTGGACTTGCCGCCGCCGGACGGCCCGATGACGACTACGCGGTCGCCCGCCTTCATCTCGATGTCCAAGCCCTGCAGCACCTTCACGACGCCGCCATAGCTCTTGTGCAGTCCTTCGATCTTAACCAGGGGTGCGGTATCCGACATCGTCCAAAACTCTCCACCTCAGGGACAGGGAACGGAGCCGCCACAGGCAGCTCCGTAGGCTTGGTGACCGGGCTCAGTTGCCGGCCTTGAGGACTTCGTCCACGGCCTTCTTGATCAGGGCATCCACGTGGCCGGTCGCGACCCGCTCCTCGAGGAAGATGTTGACCACTTCGACATCTGACGCCGAAAGCTGATGCGGCAATCCGAACGCCACGCCCTGCTTGGCGAGCGCCGGCGCCGGATTGAGCGCTACCGCCCAGTCGGGGTTCGACTGGGTGAAAAGCTGGTTTGTGTCGGAGGCATCGACCAGGATGTCGGCACGACGCGAAACGACCGCAAGGCGTGTTTCGTCGTTGGTCGGCAGGCGCAGGATCGTCGCTGTCTTGACCGCGGCGGAAATCGCCTTGTCCTGGGCCGTGCCGGACATGACGGCAAGCGTGACGTCCGCCTTGTCGATGTCGGCAACGGAAGCCGCACTCGCTGGGATCTTCGGGTTGTCCTTGTTGTAGGCGAGTGAGATCTGGTACTCCATCGCCGGTACTGAGAACTGGACAGCCATGGCCCGAGCGGGCGTACGGTTCAGCGCCAGGGAGACGTCCCATTTTCCGGCCTGAAGGCCCGCAACGATGTTGTCCCAGGTCGTGTCGACGAATTCGGGCTTCACCTGCAGAACTTCAGCGAATTCGCGGCAGAGGTCGGCAAAGAAGCCGGAGTACTCGCCGCTTGCAGGATCGCGCATCACATAGGGCGGCGCAACAGCCGCTCCGCAGCGCAGCGTGCCGCTCTTTTGGACACCCTGCCAGTATCCTTCGGCCGTTTCAGCCATCGCCGTAGTCGACAGCCCAACCGCCAGGGCGAGCGCGGCCGTCGCCCGCAGAGCGGACGTCATCACATTTCTGAACATGTGCATTCCCCAATTTTGAGCGCGTGAGACGCGCGGTTCCACCTGTCGGCTTTGGCCGTTCTTAGTGTTTTCGTGTCGGCTCCGTGTCGACTGACAAAACTATGTCGTCTCCGTGTCGACAAAGTCAAGCGAAAAGTTTACGATTGCTGCGTGCCGATTTTTCTGGCCCAATGACCGGAAGAGACGGAAAGGGGCGTAAGTGTCTGACGAAATTGAAATGAAACGGGTGCGCGGTACGGGCTGGAAAAGTGTCTACGACACGCTGCGCAATGAGATCCTTGCCCTCACCTTGCCGCCGGGCCAGTTGCTCGACGAAATGACGCTCGCCGAGCGCTTCGACATGTCGCGTTCGCCAGTGCGCGAAGCGCTCATACGGCTTGCCGGCGAAGACCTGGTGGTCACGCTTTCCAACCGCAGCACCATCGTCGCTCCCATCGAGGTGGCGAGCTTTCCGAAATATGTCGAGGCGCTCGACGTCGCCCAGCGCATGAACACTCGGCTGGCGGCAGCCTTGCGCACCGAGGCGGACCTGAAGATCATCGCAAAGCGTCAGAAGGAATTCGAAATAGCGGTCAAAACCGGCATTCACCTGAAGATGTCGGAGGCCAACAAGCAGTTTCACATGGCGGTCGCCTATGCGGGCAAGAACGGCTATCTGGCGTCGTTCTACGAGCGACTCCTGAACCAGGGTCAGCGCATGCTCCACCTCCATTTCGAATACCTGGAGCGCACCGGTGACGGTTATCTTTTGACCGACGAGCACGAATTGATGTTGGAGGCGATCCGCGCCAAGGATGTCGAGCGTGCAGACGAGCTGGCGCATGCCCATACCCGCCAGTTTCAGGACAACTTCATCGCCTTCCTGCGCGAAAACTACACGACCGAAGTGTCTTTCGGGCCGCTTGCGGCGGCGGAGTAACCATGCCCCTGCCCGAACGCATAGGTTTTATCGGCACTGGCGCGATCACGGATGCGATGGTGCGCGGCCTTCTTGCAGAACCTGCCGCAGTTCCGCAGGTCGTCGTGTCTCAACGCAGCGCGGACATTTCGGCCAGGCTTGCCTCCGATTTCCCGCAGGTACACGTGTGGCCAGACAACCAGGCGATTGTTGACGGCTGCGACACGGTCGTGCTGGCAATCCGTCCGCAAGTCGCCGAAGGGGTTATTCGTCCTCTGCAGTTTCGCGAGGGCCAGAAGATCATCAGTGTCATTGCGGCAACCGACCGGCCAAAGCTCCTCGACTGGATCGGCACAGAGGTCCACCTCACCCAGGCGATCCCCCTGCCCTTCGTCGCCCGCCGCAAGGGCGTCACCGCGGTCTTTCCGGCGGACGTAGGCACGGCCGCAATCTTCGACGTGCTTGGCAACGCCGTCGAATGCGAGACCAAGGTCGAATATGACCTTCTGGCCGCAGCAAGCGCATTGATGGCCACCTATTTCGGCATCCTGCACCGCACGACCGAGTGGCTCGCCGAAAATGGTCTGCCGGAAGATAAGGGCCGCTCATATCTCGCGCCGCTCTTTGCCGGTCTTTCCGAAGCAGCACTTCACGCTGGTACAGATGTCGACTTCTTCGAGAGGAGCCGCGAATTTGCCACCAAGGGCGGCCTCAACGAACAGGTTTTCCGGGATTTCGACGAGCGGGGCGGAACCGAAGCGCTGACGCGAGCGCTAGGCAGAGTGTTCGAGCGCATCACCAACCGTTAGCAGACGGCTCTCGCCACGATCGAACCTCAGACCAGGCATGCGGCGCGCGACGACCCACATGAGACGCTACCCGCGTACCGTGCTAGAGAGCCGACAACCCTGCCGAGCTCGAAAGCCGCATTGCGGGTACACGCGCGATTGCCGCCAAGACCGCCGCTGGATAAGGTCTTGCGGCAAAAACGAAAGATACTCAGCCGACGAGGACGACTATGGCAACCGGTACAGTTAAATTCTTCAACCAGGACAAGGGTTTTGGCTTCATCACGCCCGACAACGGCGGAGCGGACGTCTTTGTCCATGTGTCGGCGATCGAGGGCGCAACATCACTTCGCGACGGCCAAAAGGTCAGCTATGAACTTGGCCAGGACCGCAAGACCGGAAAATCGAAGGCCGAAAACGTTAGACCAGCCTGATCCTACGGACTCAGGAATTCGTTTCTCATCACCTGCCCGGCCGCGCCAGCGACCGGGCTATATCGATGATGTCGTCCCGCGACGCCGTTGTATCGTCCTTGTTCCAGGCAACTCCAAGCCCGATCTTGAGATCGACGCCGCGCACGGGCCGAAGTTCGAAGTTGCGGTTCGGCAGATCCTTCGTCCATTCCGGCGCAAAGCCGATGCCGAGACCTGCCGAGACGAGCGACACCAACGAGAAGGTATCGTCGCAGCTATAAGTAATGTTAAGGAATTTTAGTTCTCCCGCATAGCCCGACGAAACGTTCGCGTAAGCGGCTCGCCGATATAGGCAAGCATCGTTCGGCTGCCCGTGCGGATCATCACTTCGCTGGTCATACCCGGCAGAAGCTTGCGGCCGATAAGCTTGTCGAGTTCTCGCTCATCGACCACGATGATGGCGGTGAAATAGGCCGCGCCGGTTCTGTCGTCCGTCAGCCGATCCGCCGATACGACTTCAACGCGTCCCTCGAGCGGTTGCATATCGTAACGCGCAAAGGCCGATATCCTGACGTGTGCAGTCTGACCGATAGCGATGGAATCGACATCCTCCGGGCGGACCATCGCCTCGACCACCAGTTTCTGGCCGACGGGCACAATCGACATCAACGGCTCGCCGGGGCGGACGACACCACCGGCGGTGTGCACCTGCAATCCCATGACAACGCCGTCGACGGGCGCTCGGATGTCAGCGCGGGCAAGCACGTCCTCCGCCGCGCGCAACTGCTGCTGAAGATCGAAAAGTTCGGCCTCCACTTTGCTGAGCTCGGCAACCGCCTCGTTCAGGCGCGTCGTGGATAATTTCATGATCTGCTGTTCAATCTCCGCCATCGACTCCCGAATCCGTGCGATTGCGGCGATGTTCGTGGCGCGCTCTCCCTTGAGCTCTCCCTGGCGCCGGCGCAACTGAAGGTGCCGCTCGCGCGTGGCGAGGCCCTTCTTCGACAGCTGTTCAAGATCAGCCGCCTCTGTTTCAATGGACGCCATCACTTGGTCCTGGGCCGCGACCATGTCTTCGAGCCCTTTGATCTCATTCTCGCTTTGCAGGATGCGCTGATGCAGAATGCCGGTTTCGTTGCCAAGAGCCAGACGCCGCGCCCGAAAAACTTCGCTCTGCACCGCAACCGCTTCTCGGGCGGACGACGAGGACGAGGCGATCAGAAGCTCTCGCTCGAAGACAATTTCGTCTTTACCGTCCCGCTCGGCTCGCAAGCGGGCGGCCGACGCCTTGCGAGACAGTAAGCGGTTCCTGAGGAGATCGAGGTGCGCGGCCGCCTGCGTGTCATCTAGCTTGATCAGGACCTCGCCACTTTTGACGTGCTCCCCGTCGGCGACCTTCAGCTTCGAAACGATACCGCCTTCGAGATGCTGGATCACCTTGCGTTCGCCCTCGACCTTGACGACGCCCTGCGCAACTGCCGCGCTGTCGAGCGGCGCCAGAGCTGCCCAGCCGCCGAAGATGCCAAAGAATGCGAGTACCACCACACTCCCGATCGCAATGGCGGGTTTTAGTCGCGGCTGAAGCCGCGGATCGTCAGAAGCCGTGTATGCCGTGGGATCGCCGCGACCAAGGGCTGTCAGCTTTGCAGTCATGCGCTCACGATCCCCAATCGCGGGGCAGCCGTCGCGGCTCGCGCTCGCTCTTCCATTGCACGTAACACATCGTCACGCGGACCGAAGAGATCGATCTGACCGCGCTGAAGCACGAGAACCTTGTCGACGCTTTCCATCATGTTTGAGCGATGCGTAATCAGAACGACCGTTCTTCCCGCAGCCTTCAGCGCTTGTAGCGCGTTGTTCAGTGCCTGCTCGCCGTCACGATCAAGGTTCGAATTGGGTTCGTCCAGAAGCAAGAACGCCGGATCCCGATAGAGCGCGCGTGCAAGCGCGATGCGTTGGCGTTGGCCGCCCGAGAGCACCGCCCCCGCCTCCCCGATTTCTGTGTGGTAGCCTTTCGGGAGCCCTTTGATGAGCTCGTGGACCCCCGCCTCGCAGGCAGCGCGCACGACATCCCGGAACGATTGCTCGTTGACTTCCTGAAATCGAGCGATGTTCTCGGCGACGGTTCCGGAGAAAAGCTCGATGTCCTGTGGCAGGTAGCCGACATGCTGGCCACGATCGGCGGTCGCCCATTGCGCGACATCCATGCCACCGAGTAGCACCCGGCCGTGGCCGGCCGTAGCAGCCCCCACGATGAGTCTCGCCAGGCTCGTCTTGCCCGCCGCAGACGGACCAATGACCGCGAGTACCTCGCCGGGTTCGAGCTGGAAGCTCACGCCCTTCAGGATTGGTTCGCCGCCGCCCTCGCGCGCAACAATGACGTTCTCGACGACAAGCCGTCCCTCAGGCCGCGGCAATGGCAGAATGGGCGCTTCCTCACGCCGAGCGCCGGCCACTCCCGATAGTCGCTGATATGCAGATCGCGCGCTCACGATCGCCTTCCACGTGCCGATCGCCTGCTCGACGGGTGCGAGTGCCCGCCCCATCAGGATGGAAGCCGCCACCATCGCGCCGGGAGACGCTTCGGCGTGCACGACAAGATAGGCTCCGAGCCCGAGAACGCCGATCTGCAGACCGAGACGCAGGAAGCGTGCCGCCGCGGCAAGGGCAGCCGAACGAAGGCTTGCAGTCGCCTGCCCCTCGGCCGCAGCCTTCTGCAGCGGCTTCCAGCTGGACATCATCGCCTGCAGCATTCCCATGGCCTGTATGGCCTCAGCATTTCGGATCGCTGCTTCCGCTTGCGCATAGGCCTTGCTCTGAGCACTGTTCGCGTGGGCAACCGGCTGTCGCGTGACAAGCTCCGTAAGCACGGCCAGAAGGAAAAGCGCTATACCGCCACCCAAAGCCAGCCAGCCGAGCCAAGGGTGCAAAAGGAAGATTGCCGCAAAGAAGATCGGCGCCCAGGGCGCGTCGAGTATCGGGAAAATTGCCGAGCCGGTTACGAAATTCCCGAATTGCTCGAGGTCGCGCAGTGTCCGAGCGCCGCCATTGCCCCGCTTTCCGGCCGCCTGCTCGACCGACGCGGCAAGGAGAACCGGCGACAGGCGACCGTTCAACCAGATCCCGGTCGCGATAAGCAGTTGCGATCGCACGGTCTCCAGTATGGCCAGAGCCAGGAGCGCAACGACGGCCATGACGGTAAGCGCCGTCAGCGTTTCAAGGCTGTGGCTCGAAAGCACCCGATTATAGACCTGCAGCATGTAGAGTGCGGCCGTCAACATCAGGATGTTGATCGCCGCGCTGAAGGCCACGAGCGGCCAGGCGGCACGCCGGAGTTCGGCAATCACCGCCTGGAGGGAGGACTGATTTGATGCCCGGCTCATCGTCGCTCCTAGGAGAACTGGAAATCGCCGGCATTCAAGTTGCCGAGATTGCCGAGCAGCGTGACATTATCGAGTTCTGTAACGAGGATCGCACCACCTGTGGCACTAGGATTGGGGTCGTAGTAGACCGCTGCGTGACCCATATCCGAGTTGTGGAAGACGAAGAACGCGCCAGAGGTGATGTTGCCGTAGCCGTTAATCGTGCTTTGGACCGAGACGTTGGTAACGCTCGCATCTGTTTTCACGGCAAGCTCAGTGCCAGCGACATTGAGTGCTGCATTGTTCCCCGACTTGAAATTCTCGACGGTCGCATCGTTGTCCCCGACGGAGAACGCGCCCGCCCCGGTTCCCACATCAAAACGCAGCCTGTCGACGGTCGTCGAATTCGTACCGGTTTCGAAATCCGTAACGTGGTTCACCGCACTGCCGAAGTTTCCGAAGTCAAAGGTGTCGTCGCCTATCCCGCCGGCGAGAATGTTGTTGCCGGCGCCGCCGATAAGCCAGTCGTTGCCGCCGCCGCCGATAAGCCAGTCGTTGCCGCCGCCCCCGCTGAGGGCGTCGGCGCCGCCGCCGCCGACGAGAACATCATGTCCGGATCCACCGGTGATCGTTATCGTGTCACTCTGGTTCAAACCGAAAGCGATGATCGTTTCGCTATTGTTGGTGAAGGTAGGGGTGTTCTGGCCCGAGGTTCCGACCCAAAGCCGGACGGTGGTCGTGGTTGACTGATTTCCATGCGAATCCGTGGCGACCACGTTGAACGTTTGATCGACATTGTTGAGGTCAGCGGAAAGGTTGAGCGCGCCCGTGGTCGGGTTCAGGCTCAAGCCGGCTGTCGCCCCGCCCCCGAAACCGTATGTGACGGTATCACCATTGGGATCGACCGCGGCGAAGGCGCCGAGATGCGTGCCCGAAAGCAGCTTGTTGCCATCGTCTCCACTCACCGCCCCGGCATTAAAGGTAAAGGCGGGGACCGCCGGAGCTTGATTGGGCGGCGGATTGACCGTGAGCGCCACCGTATCGGTATCGCTCAGGAGACCGTCGGAACTTGCAACCGTCAAAGTGTCGGCGCCGCCATAGTTTGTATCGCTGATGTAGCTCAACGCAGCCAGCGCAGCATTGACCTGGGTGAGCGTCCCGCTGATGGTCACGGTACTGGAGCCGTTGTTGCTCACGGTCACGCCACCGCCCGCCCCGACCGTCAGCTTGCCATGAGAGACCGAGACGGCCGTGGTCACATTTGCACTGTCCACATCGGCCACCGCAACACCACCGATCGCGCTCGCAGTATTTGAATTGACAGTCTGTGCACTTGGCACTGTGTTGACGGGCGCGTCGTTGACCGGGGTGAGGTCGAGGCTCGCGGTACCGGCGACACTGCCGCCATTGCCGTCGTTGATCGTGTAGCTGAACGAAACGCCGCTGTCGTCATTCGCCGCC
>Ga0102592_1000340_pt1 | contig 88382 bp, 104 predicted proteins | sample AraplaCol_mMF_r2_FD_76861 | JGI IMG/M metagenome (GOLD analysis project Ga0102592, IMG submission 76861) | Arabidopsis root microbial communities from North Carolina, USA - plate scrape MF_Col_mMF_r2 (SPADES assembly) (version 2) | ecosystem: Host-associated > Plants > Roots > Endosphere...
CATGACCTACAGCGTGTTCATGAACGGCCTGAAGAAGGCTTCGATTGAACTGGACCGCAAGGTGCTGTCGGACATGGCCATCCATGACAAGCCTGCCTTTGCCGCCATCGTCAACCAGGTGAAAGCCTCCGTTGCCTGATGGCCGTTCGGGAAGCGCGTAATGCGCTTCCGGGCAAGCACCGACCGCAAGGTCTGCTGAAACGGGGCTCCTCACCGAGCCCCGTTTTCATTTCGAATGCCATGCCGCATGGGGACTTCCCCCAGCCGGGACGGCATCCGAAATGACAATGCATCGCCGCGTGCGACCTACCGTGTACCGCGTATCGCGCCCGGCGGCAGTGCCTATCCTTCCTATGCACCATCCACGTACCGTCCACGTATAGCCGTCATGTCCCTGGATCTGGATCAAATCGTCGCCGACGCACAGGCCGCCTTCGCCGCCGCCAACGACAACGCCACGCTGGAAAACGAGAAGGCCCGCTTCCTGGGCAAGACCGGCGCACTGACCGAACTGCTCAAGGGCCTCGGCAAGCTGGACCCGGAAGCCCGCAAGACCGAGGGCGCCCGCATCAACCAGGTCAAGCAGCAGGTGGAGGGCGCGCTGCAGGCGCGCCGCCAGGCGCTGGCCGATGCGCTGATGAACGCGCGCCTGGCCGCCGAGGCCATCGACGTGACGCTGCCGGGCCGCGCCGTGGCGCGCGGCAGCGTGCACCCCGTGATGCGTACGTGGGAGCGTGTCGAGCAGATCTTTGGTTCGATCGGCTTCGACGTGGCCGACGGCCCCGAGATCGAAACCGACTGGATGAACTTCACCGCGCTGAACAACCCGGACAACCATCCGGCACGTTCGATGCAGGACACGTTCTATGTGGACGGCCGCGACAGCGACGACAAGCTTCTGCTGCTGCGTACCCATACCAGCCCGATGCAGGTGCGCTACGCCCGCATGCACGTGCAGAAGTACGCCGGCAAGCCAATGCCGCCGATCAAGGTGATCTGCCCGGGCCGCACCTATCGCGTGGACAGCGACGCCACGCACTCGCCGATGTTCAACCAGGTGGAAGGCCTGTGGATCAGCGAGGATGTCAGCTTTGCCGACCTCAAGGGCGTCTACACCGATTTCCTGCGCAAGTTCTTCGAGCGCGACGACATCCAGGTGCGCTTCCGCCCCTCGTACTTCCCGTTCACCGAGCCGTCGGCCGAAATCGACATGGCCTTTGGCAATGGCAAGTGGCTGGAAATTTCCGGCTCGGGCCAGGTTCACCCGAACGTGCTGCGCAACATGGGCCTCGACCCCGAGCGTTATATCGGCTTCGCGTTCGGCTCCGGGCTGGAGCGCCTGACGATGCTGCGCTACGGCATCAATGACCTGCGCCTGTTCTTCGAGGGCGACGTGCGCTTCCTGCGCCAGTTCGCCTGATCGTCGCAGGCCACTGCCCGCATATCGTCAAAGACATCACAGAATACCTACCGGATCAGAAGCGCCATGCAATTCTCGGAATCCTGGCTTCGCACATTCGCCAATCCTGAAAAGATCTCGACCGACGCGCTGTCCCACAGCCTGACCATGGCCGGCCTCGAAGTGGAAGAGGTCGGCCCGGTTGCGCCGCCGTTCAACAAGATCGTGGTGGCCAGCGTGCTGGCGACCGAACGCCATCCCAATGCCGACCGCCTGAACGTTTGTCAGGTGGACGTCGGCACCGGCGAGACGCTGCAGATCGTTTGCGGCGCGCCCAACGTGAAGCCGGGCATCAAGGTGCCATGTGCGCTGGTGGGCGCCGTGCTGCCGCCTGCCGAAGAGGGCGGCAAGCCGTTCGAGATCAAGGTGGGCAAGCTCCGCGGCGTGGACAGCTTCGGCATGCTGTGCTCGGCCCGCGAACTGAAGCTGTCGGAAGATCACGGCGGCCTGCTGGTGCTGCCGGACGACGCGCCGGTGGGCCAGGACATCCGCCAGTACCTGGACCTTGACGACCAGGTCTTCACGATCAAGCTGACGCCGAACAAGGCGGACTGCCTGTCGATCCACGGCGTGGCGCGCGAGGTGTCGGCGCTGACCGGTGCCGCGCTGACGCTGCCCGACATGTCGCCGGTGGCCGTGACGCTGCAGGACAAGCTGCCGGTCAGGATCTCGGCACCCGACCTGTGTGGCCGATTCTCGGGCCGTATCATCCGCGGCGTGAACGCCCGGGCGGCCACGCCGGGCTGGATGGTGCAGCGCCTGGAGCGTTCGGGCCAGCGCAGCATCTCGGCACTGGTCGATATCTCGAACTACGTGATGCTCGAACTCGGCCGACCATCGCACGTGTTCGACCTGGACAAGATCCACGGCGGGCTGGACGTGCGCTGGGGCCGCAAGGGCGAACAGCTCAAGCTGCTGAACGGCAACACCGTCGAGGTGGACGAGCAGGTTGGCGTGATCTCCGACGACAAGGAAATCGAAAGCCTGGCGGGTATCATGGGCGGCGACAGCACCGCCGTGTCGCTGGACACCACGAACATCTATCTGGAAGCCGCGTTCTGGTGGCCCAATGCCATCCAGGGTCGCGCGCGCCGCTACAACTTCTCGACCGATGCCGCGCATCGCTTCGAGCGTGGCGTGGACTACGCCACGACGGTGGAGCACATCGAACGCATCAGCGCGCTGATTCTTGATATCTGCGGCGGCCAGGCCGGCCCGGTGGACGACCAGATCGTCAACCTGCCGCAGCGCAAGCCGGTGGCCCTGCGCGTGGCGCGCGCCGAGCGCGTGTTGGGTATCGAACTGTCGCCTGCTGAGATCGCCGATGTGTTCCAGCGCCTGAACCTGCCATTCACGCGTTCGCAGGGCGCGGATGGCGAGGTGTTCGAGGTCACGCCGCCGAGCTATCGCTTCGACATCGAGATCGAGGAAGACCTGATCGAGGAAGTGGCGCGGATCTACGGCTTCGAGCGTATCGTGGCCCGTCCGCCGATCGCCGAAAGCGAAATGCGCCCGACCAACGAAGGCCGCCGCTCGCAGCACGTGGTGCGCCACGCGCTGGCCGCGCGCGACTTCAACGAAGTGATCAACTTCGCCTTCGTGGAAGAGCAGTGGGAGCGCGACTTTGCCGCCAATGACAACCCGATCCGCCTGTTGAACCCGATCGCTAGCCAGCTGGCCGTGATGCGTTCGACGCTGATCGGTGGCCTGGTCGACAAGGTGCGATACAACCTCAACCGCAAGGCGGCGCGCGCGCGCCTGTTCGAGGTGGGCCGCGTGTTCCACCGCGACGCCAGCGTGGCCGACGGCGGCCTGACCGTGGCCGGCTATCGCCAGCCGATGATGGCGGCGGGCATCGCCTACGGCCCGGCATTCGAGGAGCAATGGGGTGTGGCTACGCGCCCGGTGGACTTCTTCGACATCAAGGGTGATGTGGAGGCGCTGTTCCATCCGCGCACGCCGCGCTTCGAGCCGGTGGCGCATCCCGCGCTGCACCCGGGCCGGGCCGCGCGCGTGATCGTCGGCGGCAAGTCCGTGGGCGTGGTGGGTGAAATTCACCCGCGCTGGCTGCAGGAGTACGAGCTGACCAACGCGCCGGTCGTGTTCGAGCTGGAGCTTGACGCGCTGCGCGACGTGGGCCTGCCGGTGTACACGGAAATCTCCAAGTTCCCGGCGGCCGTGCGTGACCTGGCCGTGGTGGTCAAGCAGCAGGTGCGCGTGCAGGACATGATCGATGCCATGCGCGCGGCGCTGGACAAGGCCGGCTCTGGCCACTTTGTCCAGAGCCTGGTGCTGTTCGACGAGTTCCGTCCCAAGGCGGCGTCGGCGTCAATTGGTGCCGACGAGAAAAGTCTTGCCTTCCGGGTAACGTTGCAAGATACTGGGGCGACCCTCCAGGACGAGACAGTCGACAGCGCGGTGCGTTGCATGGTCGACGCGCTGACAGCGGGCTTCGAAGCCCGTCTGCGCGGTTAAACCACCATCGCAGTTGGAGCGCCCGGGCACAGCTCCCGGGCGGATCGCCAGACAGATTCAAGAGAGCGATCAAGGATGAACGATCGAGACGCGATTTCCATGAATGCTGCAGACCTGGGCGAGGCAAGCGACCGGCATGCTGCCTCCTTCGACGATGCATCGCCGGAAGCCCGCGCTACCGAGGTGCCTACCCTGACCAAGGCCGAACTCGCAGAAATGCTGTTCGACCAGGTCGGCCTGAACAAGCGCGAATCGAAGGATATGGTCGAGGCTTTCTTCGACGTGATTCGCGAAGCCCTGGAAAAGGGCGACAGCGTGAAGCTGTCCGGCTTCGGCAACTTCCAGTTGCGCGACAAGGCCCAACGTCCCGGCCGCAACCCCAAGACGGGCGAGATCATTCCGATCACCGCCCGCCGTGTGGTGACGTTCCACGCAAGCCAGAAGCTCAAGAGCCTGGTCGAGGAACGCGCCGACGTGGCGCTTCCGGGCTGACGACGCGGCAGGACCTGACGACCCGCGTGTCAGCCGCCTGTCGAACGATGACCGTCGCGGCGCACAGACATCTGTATCAATTTGCCACATCGGTTGGATTGCCCGGGGCGGCGGCTGTCTGTATCCTGCAATGCTGCGCGCGCGTCGCGCCAACCGCGTCTCGCCCCTGACGGGGCTGACATCAGCTTCTCCATCGCATGACGGAAAAATCCAGCGAGCGCGTCGCGCTGCCGCCGATTCCCGCAAAACGCTATTTCACGATCGGTGAAGTCAGCGAGCTTTGCGCCGTCAAGCCGCACGTCCTGCGCTATTGGGAGCAGGAGTTCACGCAGCTCAAGCCCGTGAAACGGCGCGGCAACCGCCGCTATTACCAGCACCATGAAGTCCTGCTGATCCGACGGATTCGCGAACTGCTCTACGAGCAAGGCTTCACGATCAACGGTGCGCGCAACCGGCTGGATGAAGGGCGTCATCATGGCGTCGCCGCCGCCATGCCGGACGAAGCGGTCGAAGCCAAATCCGACGCTGCAGTGCAACCGCCGATGCTGTCGGTCGACCTGAACACGCTGCGCAGCGACCTGGTGGAAGTCCAGCATCTGCTGGCGCAACTGAAGCAGATCGCGAAGCATGAATAAATTAACTGCAAACCACTAGCCATTACTGTCGGCTCTGATATAATCTCGTTCTTCTTCGGGGCGTAGCGCAGCCTGGTAGCGTACCTGCATGGGGTGCAGGTGGTCGGAGGTTCAAATCCTCTCGCCCCGACCAGAATAAAAGCCCGCACAATCAACAGGTTGTGCGGGCTTCGTCGTATCTGGAGGGCGGCGCGCGGTCGTCCTATATTAGAAATCTTCTAATATGTGCCCTTGAGTAGGGCACGATCAGGTGAACCTGCACTATGGCTGACGATGATTTCGACCTCGTGTTCGACAACGAAGCAGAAGAGGAACTGCGCAGGCGTTTGGAAGTTTTCTCGGAATTGAAGGAGCGATGCGCGAAGGCCGGCATTGCAACGAGTGATACCGAAAGTCTTGCTGACGACGGGCCTGGCTTGATTGTCCATATGCCCTGCGGCCGGAAACTCCGAGAGGTGCAATTGAGTATCTCGGAGCAGGGCGAAGCTCTCCGCGACATTGAATTTGAGAACTATCGATTCGTACCGGGGTACGATGCGGTGTTCTCGCAAAAAAGCGGCACGGTTATTGCGCAATTGCGGGAACTTGGATCAAGTAACCAAAATGGAGTCTCGTTGGTTCTTCGAGCTCGATTATTCCGTCGAGAATCTACGGCGAAGGGCAGAAGTCGAAGCGTCCCTATTACTCTCTCTGCTGGTGAAGGTGTTCACGAGACTACGATCTCGCTTGTGCCTATTAGCAACGTACTTTCTGCTTTGCTGGTGCGCCCTTCTAGACTTGCCTTGGTAATTGAACGGCAAGCGCTGGAGGGTGCGGAAGAAGTTGAAAAAACCCTCGTTAAGATGGCGAATGCTCTATTTTTCCAGATCGAGTATTCGAACAACGTAGCCCTCGGGCTGGTGAGGGAGCGGCAAGCCGTGGCCAAGAGTTCGCCAAAATCCAAGTGGGAATTACATGGTAATGTGCAATTTCCGACTATGGAATACGATGAGGCGCCTATCTCATTGTATTGGTATGGCAGAAATGCCAGCGGGATGCCGCTTCTGCAGTTCCTTGCGTACTACCAAGTCCTTGAGTACTTCTATCCAGTGTACTCAAAAGCGGCAGCTAACCGCCGCGTTCAACAAGTCCTGAAAGACCCTGGCTTCCGTGCTGACAGAGATGCCGATGTGAATCGATTGCTTAACGTCATCCAGGCGGCTCGTGGCGGCGCGATTTTCGATGAAAGAGGGCAACTCAAGGCAACTCTTACAGAGTGCCTTGACAACGAGGAGTTGCGTGAATACATATGCGAGGACGAGAATCGGAAAGCGTGGTTCCTAAAAAAGGAGAAAGACGGCGATTTGAAAATTCGCCCGCTGCCGATGAACGATCCCAAAGCAGAGCTGGTGTCGGAGGTCGCCGAGCGCATCTATCAGATCCGTTGCAAGATCGTTCATACAAAGGCGGATGGTGCTGGTGGTGAAGTGGAGCTTCTTCTGCCGGATTCCAAAGAGGCGGCGGCACTTGCACACGACATTGAGCTAGTGCGCTACGTATGCCAAAAAGTGTTAATTTCGGCCAGCGTCCAGTTCAGGCTATAGGCAGCTCGGCAGGCTAAGCCTGACGGTTGAAACGGGAACTTCTCTTTGCTTAATGTAGCCCTCGGTCGTCGAGCGGTCAGTGTGCGCACCTGCCACCTGCAGGGCCTCAATGTCGTACCCCGCCTTCTTGGCATCGGTCAAGGCCTTTGCGCGAATGTCCTTGACCGTGTAGTCCTTCCCCTTCAATTCGGCGCGCTTTAGTGCGTCCCGCCAAGCGTCGCGGCAAGCCGCTGCCGTCTTAGCCTTTCCATTGCGATCCACTACCACATAATCGTCGGCCAAGGCCTGCACCTTCATCTCTCGGCGCAGTTCCTTTGCGCGGCGCAGCACGTCTTCAATCTCCGGCGTGATGGGCCAGTCCACCGACTCGCCGCTGCTGTCTGCCGTCTTGCTTGGCACGAAGTGGATCACGCCCGCTTGGCGGTCCACTTGTGACCAACGTAGCTCGCGGATGTCGGTCGATCTCTGGCAAGTCAGATAGCACAAATCCACGAACACCTGCATTTCGGCGCCGGTGGGTACTTTGGCCTCGAGTTTCACTTCCTGGCCGTTCTTCATGCGTTTGTACGTGTACGTGGCCAGCGCAGCGCGGATTGCCAAAAAGTGGGCGTGCGGGATGTAGACCGTCCGGACCCTGGGTTTCTTGGTCGTCACTTCTCGGCATGGGTTCACGGCCACGTGGCGTCGAAGCACCGCCCAGCTGAAGAACTTGGATAGCCAGCCCTTCATGGCGCGCTGAGTGGGCAGCTTGTCAGCCCAGTTCCCCTCCAGGAAGTCCAGCACCGCGCCGGCATCCACCTGCTGGATGTCGAACTTCTTGAACGCCGCGCGGACGTCCTCGCCGCGCCGCTCCCACTCGTCCCGGAACGATTCGGCATACTTCTTGGCCTCGCCCAGCATGTAGACCGCCACCAGCCGGGACATGCTGCCCTCGGCGGCATCCACGTCCACCTTCCGCTTTTCCTCCACCAGGCGTTCGAGCATCCGGGTTTCCCCGTCCTCGATGCGGCACAGTTTGATCCAGATGTTCTTGCCGTCGGCGGTGTGCACCCAGTAGAAGCTGCCGCTTTTCTTGTAGACGCGGCTCGGCAGGCCGTCTGGCTTCGTGCGTCGACGTGCGTTCATGCGGCCTTCCGGAGGGGGACGAGGGCTGGGCGGTCAACGGCACCGGACGTCGGCAACACGCCGGCGCGCTTGGCCTGGAGGCCTTCGAATGCGGACCAGCTCATGATGATGCGTCCGTCTGCGCGCTGGACGGGCGTCACGCCGAAATTGCGTCGGAACCATTCCACCTGCAGGCTCTTTCGCTTCAAGCCCGTCACGTCCCGCAGGTCCTGCTCGCTCATCAGTCGGTTGTCCATTTGCTGCTCCCAGAGTCGCCGGGTCGTTTCGATAATACGTGCTGCTGTTTCAGAGAAAGGCTGTTTTGTTGCGGTCATGCGTTGAATCGTTGCGGCTTGGTACTGGCGGCGATATACAGTGGATGCTTCGGGCTGCCGTCCTTGTTCAGCCCCAGGTGGTGCAGCAGTCCACCGCGACCACACATGCGGATGATGGCGAGCACTTCCGCCGCGCGGGCTGGCGCCGCCTTGTGCGCGCCCCATGCGCAAATGACCATCGAGCAGCGGTCGATCGCGTCCATGACAGCGCACTCGTTGTGGTCCGGGCGGTCGCCCAGCGGCGCCGGGTGCGTCAGCAGGCCATCCGGGTCGGTCGAGCGCAGCGGGAAGAGGTTGACCACCTCCAGGCGGCCGTACTTGCCGGCGATCGCGCGCTGCAGGCAGCGGGTGATGGTCGGGTCGTTGACCTGATGGTCTGCCGTCGACGGGTTGAGCATGATGAAGCCCAGCGCCAGCCGGCCGCTGTCCCACTCGCGCCAGAGGCGGTAGCGGTACTGCTCGCAGTCCGAGAGGATGGCGCCGGCCTCGCCGGCAAGGCTCTGGGTGATCAGGCGCTTCATGCTACGATGCCCCAAAACTTAAGGAGACCTCCATGCAAGGCGTCACCCAAACCGAGTACCTGTGCCTCCTGAACATTAGGTTGCGCAAGCACGAGCGCTACGTGGCAGGCATGGAATTTCTCGCATACCCGAATCCCAGGAAGCCCGAAAAAGCTAGTGGGTACAACTGGGTTGATGGGGACGGCTGGCACGGCGTATATGTCGCTGTCGCCAACAAGGTGAAAGCCAAGTACTTCGTCGATTACGCGCTTTCCGGTGGGGACGAGGTCCGCAATGGTGGTTGACATCACTTCTCGACCCTCCTGAACTCGACCACCCACACCCAGGGATTCGCCTCCCAGGCGCCGGCGCCGTTGATGTCATCCCAAAGGCGGCTGTAGGCGAACACGTGGCTTGCGCCGCGCACGTCATCCGGAAACATCGGGAACACGCCTTCCACCTCGGCATCCCTTTCGCTGCAATCGTGTAGCCGCTCTACTCGTGTACTCACTATCTGCAGGTCGATGCGCGAGAGGGAGCGCGGCATGTGGATGCTCGGCTTCCAGGTGATGGCGTGGGCCGACGGGATGTTCTCGAACCCTTCTGGCACACAAGCGGGATAGTCGGCGCGGTAGACGGTCGGGCCCGGATCGAGCGCGGAGGGCTGTGCCCACGTCTCGCGCGCCCATAGGCGATCACCAGGCTTCCCGTAGGGACAGAGCGCCAGATCGCCGCAGTCTTCTATGAAGTGGTATCGATGGTGCTCGCTCATGACTCGGCGCGTCTGCGTCTTCCGGTCGTCGAGGATCGCGCGCACCATGGCGCCGCTGAAGAGGATGGGGCGTTCTTTGGTCATGCGATCAGTTCCATCTGGGCACGCTGCCGCTCGAGTGCGACCGAGCATGCCGGGTTGAGCCAAACCACTTCCGTGCGCGCGCGACCGCCGTCGGCCATGTGCCGCCGCTCGTGCCGCTCCCAGTCGGCAAAAAGCTCGTGGTCAGAGAGGGCGCTGGGATAGCCGGACAGCACCACCATGGCGGTACTTGTGTGGAGTACTGCGGCCAGCTGCCGGTGGTCGTCATCGGTCATCTCGTGCCGGTAGCCGTGCGTCTTTGCCGACCGCCCCATGATTGCCGAGCGCGTGCTGTGCGCGTACGGCGGATCCGCGTAGATCAGCGCGTTGGCGTTATCCATCCGGGCGATTACCTCGAGCGCGTCGCGATTCTCCAGCAGTACTCCCTGCAGCCGGCGGGTGAATGAAGGGATGGCATCGGCCCAGCGCGACCACTCCGCCGACGGCAGACCACGGCCGTCGGTCAGCTTCGACCGGAAGCCGGTGCGGCAGCCGCGCGTGGCGCTGTCGCTACCGTGGCCAAAGAATGAGCGCACGATCATCTTGTGCGCGCTGTCGATATCATCGACGGCCGGCTCATACGACCAGTCGAACTCGTCCCGCGAGAACGGGGTGAGGGCAACGCGGCGCTGTAGCTCGAGCGCCTTGTCCTGGTCACGGAGTACTCGGAAGACATTCACCACTTGGCCGTCGAGGTCGTTGTAGCACTCGGCCGGCACGCGGTCCTTCTGCAGCAGGATCCCGGCGCCGCCGCCGAAAGGCTCGACGTAGCACGAGTGGATGGGGAAGAAGCCCATCACCCACGGCGCCAGGCGGAACTTGCTGCCGTGGTATCTGAGAACGGGGCGGGTTACCGTCATGCTCGGATTCCCTGCACGATCGCTACAGAATCGATCAAGCCTGCCGATAGGAAGTAGTTACCCTCGAGGCCCGTGCCATGAACAAGCTTGCAGCCATCCTTCCGAAGATTCTTGACGATCCGCAGGTCAGTAAGGCGATCCACGCAGCTGACGACCTCCCTAAGCGGGAAGATCGCTGGGGTGCCTACGTGGCCGTGGCGCTCGCAACGGGGGACGAGCACCTGATTTCCTTCATCTTCGGCAAGATCGCCTTGGAGTACGGTCTCGAGGACATGGCAACGGAGACCGGCATTGATGACGACTTCTTGCGCCGGCTTGTCCTGGGCGTGGCAATGCCGAGCCCGCAGATGATCGGCGCGATTATTCGCGCGGCAGGTATTACGCCGACTGCGATGAAGAGTTAGTTTCAAGCCGACTCTCCCTGCTGCTCCACGCTCAGCGCAATGGCCACCGGCCGCACCCACACCGGCGACGACGACAGGATGAATGTCTCGCCTGTCTCGGCCAGCATCAGCGTCGTGCCCATTACCTCGGCGATGGCCACGGCCGCATCCGGCGGCACTGCGTTGCCAATGCGTTCGCGCCAGGCCTGATCGCTCAGGCCGTCCAGTTCCAGGTATTCCTCCGGCTCGATCAACGACTGCAGCGCGGCCAGTTCCAACGTGGTGAATGGGCGATGCCACGTGCCGTCCAGCGCGCGGATGATCGCCACAACCTTCTCGCTGGCAGCCGGCAGGCGCGGATCGGCTACCGACCAGCGGCCGTTGTCGTGGCCAGCAGCTGCCGACACGGCGCCGCTGGGCTGATTCCAGCCGACCACGCCATAGTGGCCGCCCGTCAGGTAGTTGTCGCCGCGCTCGCGCCGCATGCCTGGCCGGGGATCCGCAACTGCGAATGCCCCCTGGCCAGTGGTGCTGCCGGCGATCACCGTGCCCGTAGCCTCGTTCCAGGGCGTTACGGCGTACTTGCCGAACGTCGGGCCGTCGCGGCGCGGGTCGGCCACGCACTGGCCGGTGCCATGCGCACTGGTGACTGCTCCGGCAGCGTTGCTCCACGGCACGATCCGGAATTCGTTGTTGTGTTTCGGGGTGCCGGTGTGGCGGGGGTCAGCGACGCTGAACGTGCCTTGGCCGGGATTCGTTCCGGCCGTGATCGCCCCAGACGCCTCACCCCAGCGCAGCACGCCGTACTGCTGGTATTGGGCTGCGCCAGCCGCATGCCGCGGATCCGCGACCGAGAACGCTCCGTTCGTGGGCAGAGACTCGCCGGCCACGGTGCCAGCCGGCTCGTGCCAGCCCACCACACCCAGATGGCCGCCGCGGCGCTCGGGCAGGATCAGGTAGTCGCTCAGGTAGCCGTCCTGCACTGCCAGCTTGTTGAGGCTGCGCCAGTCGCTGCCTGCCTCGACGAACGCTAGTCGTACCCACGTCTTCCACTGCAGCGACGGCACACGGTGCATCGGGCCTGCGGCCTCGACGTCGCCAGGCAGCGGCATGCGGCCGAGCACGGTACCGACGCCCTGCAGGCGCCGCACGGGCGGCTCGTACAGGAAGGCGGGCACCTTGGCGACGTGCCGCGCGACCAGGAGGAACCGCTTTCGGCTCTGGGCCAGCCCGCCGATGACGCCGCAGTCGTGAGTGGTCTCATTCACTGCGTAGCCGTAATGCCGAAGGATCTGGCCGATCTGGTCCAGCAGGTGCCGGCCGCGCGTGGCCAGACGGGGCACGTTCTCGAACACGATCAACTCGACCGGATCGTCCTTCCACGCCTCGCACATCAGCCAGACGCAGCGCAGCGTCAGCTCGTTCAGGGCCTGGTACTTGGGCGTGCGGCTCAGGGTCTCCGACAGCAGGCCCGACGCGCCCTTGCACGGGCTGGAGATGAACACGCAGTGCGGGTGCTGGTGTCCAGCAGCTCGAACGATGTCGTTCGGCGTGGCCTCACGCCAGCCAGCCGGCGGCTCGGCGCCGTGGAAGGCGGTGTACTGCTCGCGGGTGAACAGGTCCATTACCGTGCAGGGCACACCCACCAGCGTCTCGAAGTCGCGGGCGGCGGCCGGATCGTTGTCGATGCCGCCGATGCACTTCCAGGTGCCGATCATGTTGCCGACCCGGGAGACAGCCTTCCTGAAACCCTTGGCGCCGCCACCCAGACCGCAGCAGAAACCGAAGCTGTTGTAGACGCGAGTTTCGATTAGTGCGCTCATGCTAGGATGCCCTCCGATTGAAATTGCGGAGCAACGGGATGGATTCGTTTCATCGTGCAGACTGGATCGGACTCGCCCAGGCATTGGGTGGGATGCTCGCCGTGGTCGCGGCGTTCCTGGTGAGCTCCCGGCAGGCACGTCATTCGGAAAGGTTGCGACGGCTCGATAGCCTGCAGCGTCTTGACGGCTTGGCAAAGCTTGCAGAACTGGCAAGCGAGCGGATTAGTGGGATCACCGAGGATGCCGTTAGGAACGGGGATTTCGTTTCGGTGAGCGGGGAGGTTATGCAGGCCGCTGGGGTAGTGCTTGACGCACTGGATGAAGCGTCGATTGATGACGCTCCGTCCGCATTGACAGTGCAAGCGCTGGTATCGGCCAAGACTGCTGCTCGACGCGCGCGAGCATTCGTCCGGAAGACGGACGATGAGCAGCGAGCGAAGTTCTACTTCAGGGATGTCCAGCCGCTTCGACAGATCGCAGAGGAGCTTTCGCAGGCTGAATCGAAACTTCGCATCGAATATGGTCGCTTGTTGAACCTCAGATAGCATCACAGCTTTCCGTCCTTGAATTGTTCGATCACGTTCCCCAGCGGGCCGAAGCGGACCCAGCGGTGCAGCGGCCAGCAGGGGTGTACCTGGGCGCTCTCCATCAGCGTCTGGAGCACGGCGCGTAGCTGCAGCGCCTCGGACGCGGCGACCGCATGGCCGTGGCTGAGCGTGTCGCGGGCGATCTGCGATTCGCGCAGCTGCTTCTCCAGATCGGCCACTCGGCCGCGCAGCGTGGCGTTCTCGCGCTTGAGGCTGGTCGAGTCGCGCGCCAGGTCGGCAATGTCGTCGTCCAGGCGACGCGTGGCGCGGCTGACGGTGGTTCCGAGTGGCCAAGTCATGGTGTTATCCCGCCGAAGGCACGCGATCGTCGGCCGGCAGTTCGTCCAGGCTGGCGGCGAGCTGGCTTTCATAGAATTCCGAGCCGCCGCCGGCCATGAAATAGCGCAAGCTCTGTGAGCGGCTGACTGGGTTGCCCCGGCTTTGGTTGTCGTGCTTGATCTCGACCACGAACTGGATGGTCTGGATGCGGTACGGCCTCACCCATTCGATACGGCCGCGGTAGTCGCGCCCGAATGCGAAGACGTTTTGACCGGCTTCGAACTTTGGCTTGATCAGATCAGCGATGTTGACGGTCTGTTCTGGCATGGTGGTCTCGCTATGTAGGGTGGGCGGGCCGGCGACTGGCCTGAAAAGGAGAAGGTGTCGCACGCTGTTTTTCAGGACTCGGCGTTGTCCCGCCGCCGTCCACCCATTGAAAGGGTGGGGTACTCGCTGCACTGTCTGCGCCGCCTACCGCGCATAGCTGCTGACTCGGCATCTCCCGGCTACGGGCTTCACGCTCAGCAGCGGTCGGACAGAATCCGCTTTTCCCCATTGATCGGTGCCGGTTACCCTCGTCCGGCGTCGCGTCATTCCCCCGCGGTGGGGACTTCTTGCGACGGGTGATCTGCAGCGGTGCAGATTCCAGCCAGTTGCCGGAGGCTCGGTTTCTGACGTCGCTTGGCGGGCCTACCTTCCGTCGACCAGGCACTCGGCCGGCGGTCGGATTGCGGCGGTGTTCTGCCGCGCGGCCCTCTCGGGGTGCATTCAGTCGTCAATCGCTTCCTGCGCGTCCTCGTCGATGCCCAAGCTGGTGTGGACCTCCTGGCCGAGCAGCGCCATCAGCCGCGCGATGGTTTTTTCGTCGGGGTGGGCCTGCACGCGGAAGTTGATGAACACGGTGCCGCCTTCCTGCATGTCGAAGGCAAGCTTGTTGACGCGGCAGTCGTCCAGCTTGATGTCGTCCTGCGGGCGGACCTTGCTGTGGATAGTCACCAACTGGTGCTCCCATGCGCCGTCCCACTTCACCGAGCCCAGCTTCGGATTCTTCAGATTGGGCAGATAGCCGGCGTCGGTGACCAGGTCGCCCTGCACGCTGTCGTCCTTGTGGTAGAAGCTGGATTTGAGCGTGGGCGAGAAGTAGGACAGGGCGTCGTTCGACACGCGCGCCTGGACCTTCAGATCCACGGCCAGCACCGTCTCGTCGCCGTGCTTCTCATTGCGGGCGTTGACGTGGTTGATCTTCACCATCTGGTTTTCGAGTTCGAGCATTTCTTGGGCTCCGGTGGTGGATGGGATGGGTTAGGCCGCGCGCGCCGACATCACGGCGTCGGGGTATGCCTCGACGCCAGGCAGGCTCATGGCGTCCTTCTGGGCCTTGGCCAGTTGGTTCAGGCCGGACTGGTTCACGTCCAGCAGGTGCTGGTGCTCCGGGTGCTGGGCGATGAAGCGAATCAGGGCCATCTTGTCGACCAGGCGCGCTTTCCAGTTCTGGCGGGTGGACAGGCCGGCCACCTTCGGCGCGGCAGTTGCCACCGGCACGGGCGCGGCCGTTACCATCTCGGCTTCCATGGCGATCGACTCAGCCTCGGCAGCGCCGTTGGCTGCGGTCTGCGCGGCCTGCTGCTCCAGCTCGGCGGCCTTGGCGGCGTCGCCGGCGGCGGCTGCATCGGCGGCTTCCTTGGCGATGCGGTCCGCTTCCTCCTGCGCCTTGCGCACGGTTTCGCGTGCCTCGGCCTCGATGCGCTGGCGCTCCTCGCGTGCCACGCGCTCAGCCTCGCGGCGGGCCTCGTCGGCCTTACGCTGCTGCTCGCGGTCGTAGCTCAGCATCGCGGTCTTCAGCGCAGTCTCGGCCGTGGCCAGGAAGTCCTTGGGCGCGCGGAACAGGTCGTTCACCGCCTTGACTGCCTGGTTGAGCGGCACGGTGATGGCGGTGCGCTTCTCTTCGACATCCTTAGCCAGCGCCTTCACGTTCTGCAGATCGGCGGCGGCCAGCTCGTACATGGTCGGGCTGTCGATGACAAAGGACTGCGCGGCGGTCAGCATGCGCTGGGCCTTTCCGGCCAGGACGACGGCGGCGCTGGCGTCGTACGCGACGTTGCCTTGGGTGTTGGTGGAATCTGTCATTGCGGAAATCTCCGGTAGGGCCGCGTTCAGGCGGCGTGCTTGTTCTTGAAGCGGTGCAGCGCGAGGCAGCCGAGGAAGACCTGCCAGTCCTCCGGGTCGGTCATCTCGTGCAGGCGGTAGGTGCCGTCGTCGCGCAACTCGACCGCATAGCGGCCTTCGACGCGCTTGCCGCTGGCCTTCTCGACGGCGTTCTTGTAGGCGGCGGTCTGCGGGCCATAGCTGGGGAACATCCCGCCGGTCTTCAGATCCCAGATGCAGCGCTTACCGTCGAGCAGCACCAGGCGGTCGTACGTTCCGGCGTAGCGGTGGGCCGGGTGGAAGACGCGCTCTTCCATGCCCAGGATCTCGAATGGCAGTTCAGCGCGCAGGCGAATCCAGCCGTCCAAATACGGGCGCACCACCGGCGCGAGGCTGTCTTCGTCCAGTTCGCCGAGGTCGTACAGCTCCGTCGCCTTGTGCACGGCGGTGCCGAGGTCGCGCTTGTACTGGAGTACGTCAGGCTTGATGAACGACAGGTCATTCAGCGGCGCGAGGATCTGCGTCACGCTGGGCACGCGCACACCGTTCTCGGTGTAGGTGTGCGTGGCCTCGTCGAAGTGGAGGACCGACATCAGCAGTTCTCCTTGATGTAGTCCTGCAACGCCACGAAGCCGTCACGGGTCAGACCGTCGAGGGTGTCGGGGGTGGAGAGGCCCAGCGTGTCGAGCGCTTCCTGCACCGGAATCTCGGCGGCGGAGAGCTTCGTGCGCACATACTGCTTTTCGCCGTCGGTGGCCAGGTCGGCGTCCGTGGGGGGCACGTCCTGCGCCGGCTCCTTGGCCTGCTGCCGCTCGGCGGCAGGTTGGCGCGTGCGCTGCGCCGGCTGCTCAATCACGTCTGCCGGCTGGCTTGTCACCTGCTTCGGCCGTGCTTGCGGCATGGCGACGCGCGACGTCGGTTGCGCAACGGTCTCAGCTGCGCCCATGTCGCGCTCGACGATGCGGTCCGCCTCGTCTTCGTCGTAGATGCCGGCGAACCCGAAGGCGATACGAGCGCCTTGGATCAGCACCTTGTGGCGAAGCATGCGTTTCGTATGGCTTTGCCAGGGGCCGTTGATCTTGTTCTCGCCGCGCGGGCCTTGGTAAGTCTCGTCGAGGTATTCCCGGACGATGGTCGGGCGGTCGCGGTCCTTGCGATAGATCAGGACTTCGCACCAGATGGGGCAGGACTTGCCCGCAGCTGGCGTGTCCACTTCATCGGAATACCGGAACTCCAGACCGTTGAATGCGGGGTGCTCATTGATGATCCGCGCCCAGCCGTCGACGCTGACCACCGGCACGATCGCGCCCTTGTCTTCGTACGCGAAGATTTCCTTCGTGAAGGGGTTGAGCTTGTACTGATCGGCGACGATCAGCAGCGCGGCCATCTGCTCGTCGGTGATCTCCCGGTTGTTCCGCTGGCGGAAGGCGGTGGCCTTCAGCGTGGACATCAGCTTGTTCGCGTCGATGTTGTAGCGGCTGGCGAACTTCGCGACGAGGCTTTGATTCGGGGCCGGGCGCTCGGCAACGGCAGTGGACATGCGGGTCTCCTGGACAGGGGATTACAGGGCGCCGGCGCGGATGGCGACGGCCAGGTACCAGATCACCGGCGCGGCCACGCAGAAGCCGGCGGCGCAGGCGTATTCGATCGAGCGCTTGCGCTTCGCGAGCGCCAGCAACTGGTTGGAGTCGGGGTCGTAGGTCATGCCAGCAACTCCACGGCGATTTCCACCAGGGCGAAGCCGAACGCGACCAGCGCTGCGACGGCCAGCCAGTGGTTGTTGCGGTTGATGGCGGTGTCGTTGCGCGGCTTCATTGCGCCACCCACGAGGCTATGAGCATTCCCGCCAGGGCGATGAACGGCGCGGCGATGTAGAGCCCGAAGGCGATGAGCAGAGCGCGGTAGTTCACGATTGCGTCCCCCGGGCGGCGAGCATGGCGTCTGCGAGTTTGTATGCATGGCGCGCGACGTCGTCGCAGTGCTTGTCGATGCGGAACGGCTCGCAGATCTCGCCGACGCGCGGGTTGGCTTCCATCGAGAACAAACCGACCAGCGCCTTCGCCGCGAAGTAGTCACGCAGGGTCATGCCCGGCTCGCCGTAGATGAAGCCGTCGTTCGGCAGGCCACTCATGCCGGGCATGGGGAATGCCGGGCCGCCGTCGGCGATCGGCGATGCGTTGTGGCCAACCTTGCCGCCGCAGTCCATGCAGATGCCGCCTGCCTTGATGTGGCCGGGCTCTTCGCACGTGCAGATGTCGAGGTCGGTCATGCTGCCCTCGCCACGCGTTGCGCCGTGCGCGCTGCAGCCTGGGCGTTGCCCAGCAGCAGCTCCGCGTACAGCAGCACTTCGGTCTTGTCGATGCCGTTCCACACCGTGCGCCTGTCGGCCGCCGCGATGTAGTTGGACAGCAGCATGTGGGCCTTTGGGCTGCGCGCCAGCTGGTCGAGGAACGCCTTCTCGCCGGCGGTGCCGTAGACGTTGAGGGTTTCGGTGGTCGTCGTCATGGCGGACGGCCCTCAGTCCGCAGAGTAGTAGCGAAGCACGCACGACCACTCGTCGCCGTCACGGCGCACAGCCTGCACGCCAGGGGACCGATAGGCATCGATCTCGCGGGCTCGGGCGCTCGCCGTACGTACGACTGCCTCCCGGTCCGCACCACGGAACTCGAGTTCGGTCAGGCGGCTACCGAGCGGCTGACGCAGCTGGCGCTCGCGCACATCAGTGGAAGGGGTTGCCGGACGGGCGGCGGGAGTCGGGAAGGGCCAGGCGGCGCGTTCGATGGAGGTCATTGCTCGACCTCCTTCGCGCCACGGACGATGCCGATACCCAGCAGGCCGGCGGCCAGCAGGGCGGCAACGAAGAAGAGAATCAGGGGAAGTGCCACAGTGGCCTCCATCGGTGTGTTGATGGAGGTAATGTTACCAACTAGGTAACAGAAAGCAAACCGAAACGGTAATAGTGGTAATTGATTGTTTTTACCGTCTTGGTAACATTAATAGGAAAAACAAAGCCCGCTGCGCTGGCGGGCTTGGCTGAACCTTAGTTGCCGACTAGCTGCCGAGTCTTTTCGGTTATGGCAACCAGTCCTTTCTCAACAATCTCGCGCCAGTCGCTTTCGGTCACTACCTGCTTCGACTCGGTCACTTTCGTTGCTATGGTCTGGTCGCCATGAAGGTTTCCGACCTCGCCAGCCAGTCGGAGCTGGGACTTGTGGTTTGCCGATACGCTCCAGAACCCTGGCTGAAACCAAGCCCAGAAGTCGACGATCTGCGCTTTCACTGGCGACGCGGAATCGAAGTTCGGCTCCCCCTTTTTCACGACAACGTATCCGGCCTGTTGGAAGCCGCTTGCCAGCGCACTCTCAACGAGCCCGGAAACAGTCTTCCCTTCAGGCAAGACAACATCGCCGAGGCCTTTGCCGTACGTGTTTCGTTTGCGCCCGATCGCTCGAGCCTTTGCTGCATCGCTCGTGTCCTCGTCTGGATCTAGCGATGCCATGTCAGCGCTCGGCGGAGCCACGGTGAACGTGCGTTGATCCAGTACGGAATCGATGCGCACATACTTCTGCGTCGACGGGTTCGTGCTCGGCGGCGTGCTCACGTCGACAGTGCTGCGGCCAACTGCGCAGCCTGCAAGTACTGAAGCGGCGAGCCCATATGCGACCACCCTGGTGAGGACCATTTCTTTTTCTCCTTGTAGTTTTCAATCTGGTTGCCAAGCGGACCGCTTAACAATGCCAGCAACGAAATGCAGGCGTTCGACTTGGTCTTGGGGAATCCGGACCATGCCGTGGCGCTCGTTCACCGAGGAAAGATGCACGATTCCGTCTCGGACATAGGCGAGTTCCTTGACCATGACTCGACCGTCCGTCGATTTAGCCAAGACTTCATCGCCATTCTGGACCTGGGTGTTGGGCTCCACCACAACGAACTCATTGTGTTTCACGCGCGGGCGCATGGATTCCCCATTGCATCGCAGCGCGTACGCGTCCGGGTCCTTCGAGGGAAAGAAGACGTAGCCATCTCCGTGGCCGACGGGATACTCCACATCAACGAAATGCCCGTTGTCTCCTAACTGCGCCATGCCTCTTACCGGAATTTTCCGGAACGAATTTTGGGGGATGGGGTAGACGTCGAATGCCAGACTCGGTTCGTCCAGTTCCGGTTCGATCGTACCGCTCAACTTATGGTCGCCTTGGCCATTGATAAGCCACTTTGGGCTGTACCCATAGGCTTCCTGCAGCTTGACCGCATGGTGCAGTCCAAGCTTGGATGCGTCCGGTTCGAGCCATGCACGAACAACCGCCGGCTCGACAGCCAACAACTGTGCCAAATCCTGGACGTCCAGATGTTGCTCGGCCATAACCATGGCAATGCGATCGCTCGGGCGCGCACCGGCTTCCGCGCCGGCCGGCACTGCAGGGATCGCCTCTCTGACGTGAGACGCCGCTAGACGAACCTCTTGGGCGAGTCGCGGGCTGAAGGCGTCAACCGGCACGCCTAGTCCTTTGGAGAACCCCACGGCTGCTTTGATATTTAAAGGACGGCGAGCGTTTAGGTATTGCCAGACCATGCCTTGGCTTCCGATCTCGAATCTGCGGCCAAACTCTTCCTGGCTGTACTTGGTGTTCGTCTTGAATAGGGCGTCGAGGCGCGATGCGTCCTCGATCTGCCACGCTTCGAGGCCTCTAGTGGGGGACACAGCCACCTTTGTAGGAGCGAAAGACGTTGCTTCGTCCATCCAGAACTCAGGATAACCAAAGGTCTCTTCTATTTTTCGGGCAGTGCGATCTCCGATGTCCTTGGCGCCTGTGACATACCGGTTCACCAGGGACGGCGTCGAATAGCCGAGCGCTTCCGCAGCGCGTGACTGGTTGCCCTCGCACTTTTCCTCGATCGCCTTGGCCAGCTTCTCGCGGCGGATTTCCTTGATTGACTTCATGCGCGTGATTGGACCCTGATTGACCGGAAAGGTAAATAAACCGGTTCGGTAACACTTCCGCTTGAACTATGACCAAAACGGTCATAGAATCGGCTCATGGACACGATCTCCTGCGCCCAAGACTTCAAATCCTTCTACCGGTCGCTACCGGCGGAACGGAAAGAAGCGTTCGCATTGGCGGCGAACACCACCACCGTCTACATCGAGACGCATCTGGTCTACGCGCGCAAGGTGCCGCGTAAAGCCAGCATGGACGCGCTTTGGAAAGCTTGCCGCGACTTCGGCGCGACGTTCAGCCGCGAGGATCTGCTGGCGTTCTTCTTCGCGGCGAAATCCGCCGCCTAAGGACGCCGCCATGAAACGACTGTACGCGCGCCTGGTGCTGTGGCTGATCCGGCCGGGGCTGGAGTTGAGGGCGGAGGAAACGAAGGTGCGTCCTCCGCTGATCGATGTGACGCAGATCGAATCGTCGCGCCAGTTCTGGTTCGACATGTCCATGCGGGAAGCGAAGGACGCGGCCGTAGCGGAAATCAGGCGCGAGCTGGGACGGGGTATGCCTGCCCCTGTCTCGTCCCCCGATCCCGAGGAAACGGTGATCGGAGTGAACGAGCTTGGGCAGCCCGTTACTGACCGGGCTTCGTCAAAGCGGTAAGCGCGTCGATCACAGTCTGCACGGACTGGAGATGCAAGTCCTGATGGATGGCGAGTTGCCAGGACTCAGTGGTACCCCGATGGTGAATGAAATGACATCGCCGTCCATGTATTCGAAGACCCGCGACACCCGGGCTTTGCCATCGCGAATTTCGACGTTGTAGTTGCCGGTTCCAATTTTCAGTTTGTCGGTCATGCGTACCCCTTTCGTGGGTGGTTGAGAAGGTCAGATGTCTTGATTGTTTCATGACTGTGGGTACGCACCCTTTTAAGTAGATAAAGCGTCGTTGATCGACGCTTTATTTGGCCCCCACGCCGACTGTGGTGGCAACTGTGGTTTCGATTGAATTTTCCAATCAGGAGAACAAGAAATGCGGGTAGCCGAACAGCCGCAAGCCGGCGCAGGCAAAGGGTTTCAGGGTTTTTCGACGGGTGGTGCAGGTCGCTTTTTCCCCGATGGTGTGATCGCCAGCCTCGGCTCGTTCCGCGACGCCTGCGCGCTGGCCTGGGAGCACCGCTCAAACGAGAGCCTGACGTTCCAGATGCTGGCCGTGATGGCCGACCTGCAGCCCCAGCACGTGGGCGAGTACTTCCAGCGGGACCCAATCAATTCGAAGGGCAATGCCCGCCGCCCATTGCCGGCGGAAAAGCTGCACGCCGTCGAGGCCGTGCTGGGCAATCGGATTCTCAGCCAGTACCTCATGCACCGCGGGGCCCTGACGATCATGGAAGCGGTTTTGGCAGCGAGGGGTGCATGACGTATTTGGAAGCGATCGAAGTGGCCACGAAAGCCATGCAAGACGCAGTGGGGAAGAGCGGGGGAGACGACATTCAGCTGACCAAGGCCATCGCCGAGGCTCAGCAGGACCCGCACATCGCTGAGGCATTCGCCACGGTGGGTCTGCACGACCTTCTGGCCGAACAGAACACGCAGCACTAGGGCAACCATGGACGCACAGCAGGCACTCCAGGCACAGCGCGCCTACGTCAACGAGCTTCTGCACCGGATTACGGTGGCCGAGACGCGCGGCGCCCGGCTGCATCTTGTCGCCGAGACCAAGCGGGCGATCGACGAGTTCGAAAGCATGCTGCTGGCGCGCGCTGCGGGGACGCACCCATGAATTACTACGAGCGCCACATTGGCGACTACATCCGCGACACCGTCGGGCTGAGCATGCTGGAAGACGGCGCGTACAGCCGCCTGCTGGACCAGCTTTACCAGACCGAGAAGCCTTTGCCATTGGACCGAAGCGAGGTCTACCGCATGGCCCGCGCCACCAGCCCGGCAGAGCGCAAGGCGGTCGACTACGTGGTGGGCAAGTTTTTCGAGCAGGGCGATGACGGCTTCATCCAGAAGCGAGCGATGGAGATCTTGGCCGAGTACTGGGACCGGCCCGAGCAGCCCGAAAAGAAGAATTCGAAGGAAGGCAACCGGGAGCGCCAGCGCAAGTCACGCGAACGGCGCAAGGCGATGTTCGATGCGCTGGCCGGTCACGGCATCGTGCCGCGTTACGACACGCCGATCCGTGATCTTGAAGCCATGTTGTCACGCGTGACGTCACAACCTGTCACACCAGAAGACTGTGACATGTCACAACCTGTCACGGAATCTGTCATGGCGCCTGTCATGGGTAACCACTCCCCACCTCCCACTAACCACTACCCAGATAACACCCTAACCACTGCTGACGCAGTGGTCGTCGACAGCGACCCCGCTGCCGACCTGCTGGACGCCAAGCCGGCAAAGCAGGGGAAACCCGACTGCCCGCACCAGGCCATCGTCGCGCTGTACCACGAGCTGCTGCCGATGTGCCCGGGGATCCGCGACTGGACCTCTGCCCGCGCCCAGGCTCTGCGAGCCCGATGGAACGAGGACCCGAAGCGGCAGGACCTGGGCTACTGGCGCCGGTTCTTCGCCTACGTTGCCGAGTCCGATTTCCTGACCGGCCGTAGTGCCAGCAATGGCCGCAAGCCGTTCCACGCGAGCCTCGACTGGATCGTCAAGGCCGAGAACTTCACAAAAATTCGTGAAGGCCGGTACCACGAGCAGGTGACCGCATGAACGCGCCCGACGACTTTCCGCAGGCGCGCGTGCTGCACAGCATCGAGGCCGAGCAAGCCGTGCTGGGCGGCCTGCTGCTCGACAACGATGCGATCGACCGCATCAGTGGCCTCGACCCGGCGCACTTCTACCGCGACGACCACCGCGTGATCTACGGCGCCATCGTGCGGCTGGTCTCGGCGAACAAGCCGGCCGACGTGGTGACGGTGTTTGAGCAACTGCAGGTCGAAGGCCGCGCCGAGCGGATTGGAGGCTTGCCGTATCTGAACGCCGTGGCGCAAAACACGCCGAGCGCCGCCAACATAGCGCGCTACGCCGAGATCGTGCGAGACCGTGCGCTGCTGCGCGAGACCGCGGCTACCGCACGCAAGGTGCTCGAGCTCGTGGAGACACCGGGTCCGATGAAAGGCGCCGAAATCGTCGACAAGGCGCAAGGCATGCTCGGCCAGCTTGCGCAGATCGGCGTGCAGCGCGGGCCAAAGATGCTGTACGACCTGATGACCGATTTCGTGGAGCGCGTCGACGAGCGCTACCACAGCCGGGTAGAGCCGGGAGTGCCCACCGGCCTCGGATCGCTCGATCGTGCGCTGAACGGCGGCTTCCACGACGGCAACCTGATCATCGTTGCCGGTCGCCCGTCGATGGGGAAGACTGCGCTGACCACAGACATCGGCCTGAACATGGCCGACGCCGGCCGGAGCGTGCTGCTCGATTCGATGGAAATGTCCGACCAGGAGCTCGTCGCTCGCGCGGCGGCCAATCGAGGCGGCATCCACCTGTCGGCGTTGCTCAGCGGTCGGCTTGCAGACGGCGACTGGCCACGCCTGACCCACGCCATCCAGACGATGGGCGATATGCGATTCGCCATCGACGACACGCCGGCCATGTCGCTGCTGGAGGTCCGCACCAAGGCAAAGGCCCACAAACGCAAGTGGGGTCTGGACGCGCTGATCGTCGACTACCTGGGCCTGATGTCCGGCGGCGAGGAAAAGATGCGCACCCAGCAGATCGGCGCCTATTCGCGCGGCCTGAAGGCGTTGGCCAAGGAATTGAACATTCCGGTGATCGCGCTGGCGCAGCTGAGCCGGAAGAACGAGGACCGCCCCGACAAGAAGCCGATCCTCTCTGACCTGCGCGACTCTGGCGACATCGAGCAGGACGCCGACGTCGTGATCTTCGTGCACCGCCCGGAGATGTACGACCCGAACAACGACGAGCTGAAGGGCTACGCCGAGCTGCTGATCCGCAAGAACCGGAACGGCGCGCTGTGCGACGTGCCGCTGCTGTACCGCGGCGCCGTGACGAAGTTCGACGAGTGGACAGGCCCGCTGCCGATGCTCAGTCATGGGCCAGCCGTCCGCAAGCGCGGCATCGCCGCCGACCTTTGATTTGCAACGGAAACCACATGCAGCAATGGGTACGCCATGACCAAGATCGTTCTGACCCTCCCATACCCCGTCAGCGCAAACCGCTACTGGCGCACGTACATGCCGAAGGGCTTCAAGGCGCCGGTGACGACGCTCAGCGCCGAGGCCAAGGCCTACAAGTCCGAGGTGGGTTGGCTGGCAAAGGCTGCCGGCATCCGCGCGCCGCTGGTCGGTCGCGTGGCGGTGGCCTACACGCTCTACCCGAACCGCCCTCAGGACTGGCAGAAGCGCATGCGCCGCGACGGCGCCGCCTGGGACGACACGGTGCAGTGCATCGATCTGGACAACGCGCAGAAGGTGTTGATGGATGCGCTCAAGGGCATCGTCTTCGAGGACGACCGCTGGGTGCGCCGCATCACTGCCGAGCGCGCTGAGCCGGACGGTGAGGGGCGGCTGGTGGTCACGATCACGGCGATCGAGCCCGAACTCGTGCAGGCCGGCTTGTTTGGCGAGGTGGCGTGATGCACGCGACGGTAGAACAACCATCCCTGGGCGAGGCGCTGCAGGCCGCCCTCCTGGCCGGCGAAGGAATTGTGGCGGGCCGATTTGCACATACCACCGGATTTACCCGTCAGGGGATAGCCAGTGCGCTGCGCACGCTGGAGAAGCGCGGCCTGGTGGTGGGCGAGCGGGTGGAGCGGGGCGGGACACCGTTGGTCGTCTACACCTGCTCGGACAAGGCGGCGCTGCTGGCCCGCCAGGTCGCCACACAGAAATTCAACCCGATGACGGAGCTGGTGCCGGCCGCGCCGGACTTCTCGGCCCTGCTTCGTGCGTGGGGCATCAAGCGGGCAGATATCGCGCTGCCGGCGGTGCGCCACCTCATCATGAATATGGGAGCGGAGGTCTAGTCATGGACAAGAACTGGAACGGCTACTGCACCAACTGCGGCGGCTTCGGCCATCGCGCGTCGAGCTGCACCCGCTGGAAGGGCGTTCGCCTGGCGAGGCCCGTATGAGCATCCCATACCCGTATCCCTGCCTGAAATGCCGCGGCCATGTTCAGGTCTTCGGCTCCCGCTGGTGCCGTGACTGCTATTACCCCGGCATCGACGAGACCTACCAGCGCTACCGCGACATGATCGAGGAAGGCTACACGCGCTACCAGGCCAAGGTGCAATCCGGCTGGGGCGATCCGGACGAGGCGCAGGAGGACTGAGCGATGGATGTGCTGCTGAAGAAGACGCCGCAGGGCGCTCTGATCCCGGCGAACGACATCGAGGCCGAGAAGCTGCGCAAGGTGAAAACCGGCGCCACGGTGCGCTCGAAGATCACGCAGATGCGGAACGAGCGCTTCTTCAACAAGTGGTGGGCGCTGGTCAAGGTGGGCTACGACCTGTGGACCGAGGTCGCGCCACAGGCCGAGTACCGCGGCCAGCCCGTGCTGCCGAACTTCGATCGTTTCCGCAAGGACATCACCATCCTGGCCGGCTACCACCACGCCGTGTTCAACGTCCGCGGCGAAATGCGGCTCGAAGCGGACTCCATCGCATGGGGACAAATGAACGACGAGACGTTCGAGAAGCTGTACCAGGCCACCATCACCGTGATCCTGAACAAGGTGCTCTGTGGCAGCGGCCTCGACGAGCAGCGCCTGAACGAGTGGGTAGACCGCGTGATGGACTTTGCGTGAGCCGGCACAACCGATGCGTTGTAAAACGGAGATACATCCGATGCGTTGTAAAGAGCAACAGATCAAGGATTGCCACGACGTCGACCGCGAAGCCACTGCGGCAATGCAGGCGCTGGGCCGGATGCTGCAGCCGGCGTTTGATCTCAGCCTGCTGGCTGAGCTGCGGGACGTGCGTGACGCGCTCAATGCGCTGCACGCGGCCGCTACGGTCAAGTACAACGCCCTGGCCGGACAGGTGCCGAGTTGACGCTGCCCGCCTTCATGTATCGCGACCCGGCCGAGGTCTACGAACGGAACGAGGCGCGCAGCTGCAAGGGCTGCATGTGGGAGAAGTCGGCCCGGCTGATGGGCACCACGCACACGGTATGCACGAATCTGCTACCGGGCGGGAAACGAAGGAATTACGGCAAGCGTTGCCAGTCTTACGGGGAAAAGTCATGACCGATAAACCGCTGTTCGCAGACGTCTCGCACGCGCTGCACGTCTCCTACCTGGTCCTGGCCATGCCACCGCGCCAGAAGGCACCGTTCCGGAACATGCTGATCCTGCTGCTGGAGGCCATCGACGAGCCGACGGCCGCCCAGGAGAAGTGGCTGGCCGAGCTGCGCGGCCCGGGCGGCGGGGTTTACGAAGAGGACCGGCTGACCATGGACGAGATGCGGGCCCAGTACGCCATGATCACCGACGCGGCGAAGTCCCGGCTGCCGTCACCCGAGTACGCCGCGGTGTTGGCGCGCTTTGGCCATGGCCCGGAGAAGTTGGCCGGCTGCCAGCGCCTGGCGGTCTACGCGCGCCGGTCCAGCGGCCTGACCGCGCTGAAGCTGCTGACGGACCTGACCGCTCGCCATTACCTGCCCAAGCAGCAGCGCCAGGACCTCACGTTCCGAGCGCTGGCCGACAAGCACAGGTCCGAGGCGACGCGGCTATTCCGCGCGGCGCGGTGGATGGACGAGAATTTCAGGAAGCTGGAAGCGCTGGCCATCGAGCGCCTGGAGCCGTCGTTCATTGCCCACGGCATCGTACCAGACCGTGCAACGTGCGATTCGGCGCAATCTGTTACGGCATAAGGACTGGCGGGTTTTCGCGCCTTGCCTTCTTGCAACAAATGCGCTAAATTCGCCTCATGCTACGGCAAGCCCCGCCCGGATCACTCCCGGCGGGGCTTTTCATTTGGTGCTGCAGAGGCTCGTGGGTGCGCTAGAACTTCCTGGCCGCGTTGTCCATAAGCCGACCATTTGGGAAGAGCGTTTGGCAATGTCGGTTGGTCTCAATGGCGGTAGCATTAAACCTCGAACACGATTTTTCGTCGTACCGAGGAGGCGTCAGATTGGTTAGCCTGCACGCAAGCCACCAGTATGCCTGGCCACACCTGCTGGCCTTGTACCGACTCAGAGCGAGGATCGCGGCGAGCAGATTTCCGCGCAATCAGATTTTGAACAGCGAGATCATGCTGCTCATCGAAGCGGTTGCCCGCGACGGAGAGAACACGCTTCTTCGGTGCGCCGCTCTCCAAATAGCGCGATCGCAACTCGTGCTGGGCAGGCCGCTTGATGCGTTGTCTCGCCTTGAGGCACTGCTGATCGAGGGCTACTAGGCGCTGCACCCATCTCTGGTCCACTAAGGTCTCGCCGGCTCGCGCAGCGCGCCGCAAACCAACGAACTGCTTTATGCCGCCCAAACGTCTGCCCATGCTCGGTGGTAGGGTGGCGCAGGCCGGCAGCCGCACCCCCACCATGCAGCCTGGCTCGTGGCGCACCAGCGCCCAGACCAGCGGGCAGCGCGGGTACGACTACCGCTGGCAGAAGGCCAGGGCAGCGTTCCTTCGTGAGCACCCGTTCTGCGTGTACTGCCTGCGTGAGCAGCGCATCGTGGCCATGGTGGTGGCCGAGGTGATCGTGGAGTGCGCGGCGCGTGGTATCCCGCTGCCCTATGGCAACGTGGTCGACCACATCGTGCCGCACCGGGGCGATCAGACGCTGTTCTGGGACCAGACGAACTGGCAGACCTGCTGCGCCACGCACCACAGCCGCGACAAGCAGCGGCAGGAGAACGCACCATGATGCCGCCCCTCAAGAACAACCACACCAACGCCATGCTGGGTGCGCCTGTGGACTGGGACCCGGCTGTGCATGGTGAGTGCATTGGCTTGCCCGTGCACCGTGACCAGCAGCAGGGCGTGTGGCTGTCGTGGTATCAGCCCACCGAGCAGGACATTGCCAACATCCTAGCTGGCGTGCCCATTCGTCTGTCCGTGTTCGGCCATGGCCACCCGCCTGTGGCTATCTCGGTCACGGCAGGCACCGAGCCCTGACGAAATGTGCGCTATCGTCAACGGCGCCGTGCCTCAAAGCGCACAAATCGTCGCAAAACTGGATGAAGTGAGGGGCGGGTCGAAAGTCTAGGTGACCTTTACGACCTAGACCGCCCGTTCCCCCACGCAGAGGTTTTTTTCTCCCGCACGGAATTTCAGCCCGACCGGGTTATTGCGCAGAATTCGAAATATGGCGAGACCGACATACAAACCGACCGTGGCGACGCGGCGGAAGGTCGCTATTGCCGCCGGCGCGGGCATGTCGCACGAGGAAATCGCCATCGGACTCGGCATTTCCCGCAACACGCTGGAGAAGCACTTCGACGCCGAGCTATCGCATGGCGCCTATGCCAAGCGGCTCGAAGTCCTGGTGGCCATGCACGCCGCTGCGAAGAAGGGCAACGTGGCCGCGCAGAAGGCGTACACCTCGATGCCCATGCCGCGCGCCGCTGCCACGCCGCTCCAGCCTGACGAAGCCGGCGCGCCGAAGTCGAGGGCGTCGGCCAAGGGCAAGAAGGAGCAGGCCCAGGCTGACGCGCTGAACGCGCAGGCCGGCACCGACTGGCAGGACCTGCTGCCCGGCTCGGCCGCGCTGCAATGACGTGGGATCTGTCCTGCCCCGACTGGGAAGACCGCCTGCGCACCGGCCGTTCGCTGGTACCGGACCTGCCGCTGGACGTGGTCGAGGGCGAGCGCGCCGTGGCCGTACTGAACAAGCTGCGGCTGGCGGACGTGCCAGGCACGCCGACGCTGGCTGATGCCACCGGCGACTGGTTCCGCGATCCGACCCGGGCGCTGTTCGGCTCGCTCGACCCCATCACCCAGGCGCGGCGCATCCGCGAACTGTTCCTGCTGGTGCCGAAGAAGAACAGCAAGACGACGAACGGCGCGCTGCTGATGCTGACGGCGCTGCTGCTGAACCGCCGGCCGCATGCCTCGATGATCATGACGGCGCCCGTGCAGGATGTCGCGACGCTGGCGTTTGACGCGGCGCACGGTGCGATCGAGCTTGACCCGGTGCTGCAGAAGAAGCTGCATGTGCGCGAGCACCTGAAGAAAATCGTGCACCGAGAGACAAAGGCCGAACTGGAGATCATGTCGTTCGACCCGTCGGCGCTGACCGGCCAGAAGCCGGTGGCGGTCCTGATCGACGAACTGCACGTGGTGGCCAAGATGAGCAAGGCCGCCAGCGCCATCCGGCAGCTGCGCGGCGGGATGCTGCCGTTCCCGGAAGCCTTCATGGCGTTCATCACCACGCAAAGCGAAGAGGCGCCGGTGGGCGTCTTCAAGGCCGAGCTGATGAAGGCCAGGTCGATCCGGGACGGTCGCCAGCGCGGCGCCATGCTGCCGGTGCTGTACGAATTCCCGCCAGCGATGCAGAAGGACGCGTCGCAATGGCAGAACCCGGCGAACTGGCCCATGGTCACGCCGAACAACGGCAAGTCCATCACGGTTGAGCGGCTCCAGGAAGAGTTTGAGACCGCCCGCAACACCGGCGAAGAAGAGTTGCGCGCGTGGGCATCGCAGCACTTGAACGTCGAGATCGGCCTGGCGCTGCGGTCTGATAGCTGGGCTGGGGCGGCGCAGTGGGAGAAGCAGGCGGCGCCGAAGCGGTGCACGCTGCCCGAACTGCTGCATCGCTGCGAGGTGATCGATGTGGGCGTGGACGGCGGCGGCCTGGACGACCTGTTGGGCCTTTCTGCGGCGGGCCGTTGCCGGAAGACCGGCGACTGGCTGACCTGGAGCAAGGCGTGGGCGCATCCGATCGTGCTGGAGCGCCGCAAGTCGGAAGCCGCGAAGCTGCTCGACCTTGCCGCCGCCGGCGACCTGGTGATCGTCGACGAGATCGGCGAGGACGTCGAGCAGCTGGCGCAGGATATCCTGCAGATCTACGAGGCCGGCCTACTGGACAAGATCGGCGTCGACCCCAGCGGCATCGGCGCGGTTCTGGATGCGCTATCCGCCGCAGGCATCCCGGAGAAGAACGCCAAAGGCGAGGACATGATCGTAGGCATCACCCAGGGCTTCAAGCTCAACGGCACGATCAAGACCACTGAGCGGAAGCTCGCGGAAGGCACGCTATGGCATGGCGGCACCGAGCTGATGAACTGGTGCGTCGGCAACGCGAAGGTGGAGCAGCGCGGCAACGCGATCCTGATTACCAAGCAGGCCAGCGGCACGGCCAAGATCGATCCGCTGATGGCGCTGTTCAACGCCGTCGCGCTGCTGTCGCTAAACCCTGAAGGGATGGGCTCCATGGACGACTGGCTGAGCAATCCCATTGTGGCAGGCCACGCATAATGAAATTCAACCTCACACGTGTCACGCAGGGCGTCCGTGCGGCCATCGACGGCTTTGTGCGCTCGTTCTCGCTGACCGATCCGGAGTTGTACAACCGCACGGCGGCGATCGAGGCGGGAGTCGAGGTCACGCCGAAGGCCGTGATGCAGTTGGACGCGGTCTGGAGCTGCGTCCGTCTGATCTCCGAGACGATCGCCACGCTGCCGCTGGCCATGTACGAGCGGACGTCAGCCGGCAAGCGCGTTGCGCCTCAGCACCCGTTGTACTTTGTCATCCACGACCAGCCGAACGCGGATTCGACAGCCTCGGTGTTTTGGGAGGCCATGGTGGCGGCGATGCTGCTGCGCGGCGCCGGGCGGGCGGAGAAGCTTTACGTGGGGGAACAGCTTGTGGGCCTGGCGTACCTGGACCCTGACAAGCTGACCTGCACGCGGGACTACAACACCGGCCGCAAGAAATTCACGTATCCGCGCCCGAACGGGACGCTGCGCGAGATTCCCGAGGCCAAGATCTGGACGATTCCGGGCTTCACGCTTGACGGCATCAACGGCGTGTCGGTGATCGCCTATGGTGCCAAGGTGTTCGGCAACGCGATGGCAGCGGACAAGGCCGCTGCGCAGACGTTCAAGTCGGGACTGCTCCAGACCGTCTACTACAAGATGGCGGCCTTCCTGAACCCCAAGCAGCGCGCAGAGTTTAAGGCCAACCTTCTAGGGTCGGTCGAGCGCGGCGAGACGCCGCTGCTGGAGGGCGGCACGAGCGTGGAATCGGTTGGCATCAAGCCCTCCGACGCCCAGTTGCTCGAGTCGCGCGGCTATTCGGTCGAAGCGATCTGCCGTTGGTTCCGCGTGCCGCCGTGGATGGTCGGGCACACCGAGAAGTCGACCAGTTGGGGCACCGGCATCGAACAGCAGATGATCGGCTTTCTGACCTTCACGCTGGCGCCCTGGCTGAAGCGGATCGAACAGGCCATCAGCAAGGATCTGCTGCGGCCCGGCGAGCGCGCGCGCTACTACCCGAAATTCTCCGTCGAGGGCCTGCTGCGAGCCGACAGCGCCGCGCGCGCTGCCTTCTACGCGGTAATGCGGGCCAACGGCTTGATGACGGCAGACGAGATTCGGGAGCTGGAAGATCTGCCAGCCATGGGCGGAAACGCTGCGGTGCTTACCGTGCAATCGGCGATGACCACGCTCGACTCGATCGGAGCAGGCGCGGCAGGCGACGCCAACAACGCCAGGGCGGCCATCCGTGCCTTCCTCGGCCTCGAAGACGAACAGAAAAGGGACTGATCCCATGAGCAAGAAGACGCTACCGGGTGCGCCGGAGGGACGCCCCTGCGCCGGCATTTCGAGCCAGCTGCAACCGCGCGCGCTCGACCGCTGGCACGCCAATGTACGTGCCGCCTCTGACGACGACGCCGAGCGCACGATCAGCGTCTACGACGTGATCGGCTACGACTACTGGTCGGGCGACGGGGTGACGGCGAAGCGCATTGCCGGCGCATTGCGTGGCATGGGCGCCGGGCCGGTGACGGTCAACGTCAACTCGCCGGGCGGCGACATGTTCGAGGGCCTGGCCATCTACAACCTGCTGCGCGAGCACGACGGCGAAGTCACGGTAAAGGTGCTCGGGCTGGCCGCATCGGCGGCGTCCATCATCGCGATGGCCGGCGACACGGTGCAGATCGCGCGCGCCGGCTTCCTGATGATCCATAACGCCTGGGTGATGGCGATCGGCAACAGGAACGATCTGCTCGAGGTGGCCGCCACGCTTCAGCCCTTCGACGACGCGATGGCGAGCATCTACTCGGCCCGCACCGGCCAGGACATGAAGGCGATGGCCAAGCTGATGGACGCCGAGACGTGGATCGGCGGGCAGGCCGCCATTGATGACGGCTTTGCGGACGACTTCCTGCCGTCCGACCAGGTCAAAAAGGGCGAGAGCAAGGCCAGCGCTTCGGCTGTCCGACGAATCGAAGCCGCGCTGCGCTCCAGCGGCATGCCGAAGTCCGAGGCCCTGCGCCTCATCAGTGATTTCAAGTCCAGTTCGGGTGACCCGACTGGCGGCGGTGAGGGAGATCCCACCGAACGACTCGAGCCTCGGCCCGATTCCCTTAGCAGTGCCGCGGCATTGGCCGCATCCCTCATCTCAATCAACGCTTGAAAGGCACACCATGTCGCAAATCGAGAAAGACATCGAGTCCATCAACGCCAGCCTGAAGACGGTCGGCGACCAGATCAAATCGCAGGCGGAAGCCTTCGCGAAGAACGCCCAGCAGAGCCAGGACGCCGTCGCAAAGGTCGACGAGTTGCTGAACAAGCACGGTGAGTTGCAGAACAGCCTGACGGCCACGCAGCAGGCACTGGCGAAGCTGGAAGCCAATGGCGCCGGCGGCGACGTGCAACACCAGTCGTTCGGTGCGCAGTTCACCGAGAACGAGAAGTTCAAGGAATTCGCGGCACAGGCGACGCCGCGCGGCCGCGTGGACATGACCTTCAAGGCCGCGATCACGAGCCTCACGACCGACGCCGACGGCTCGGCCGGCGACCTGGTGCAAACGACCCGTCTCCCGGGGGTCCTGCCGCTGCCGCAGCGACGCATGACCGTCCGCGACCTGATCACCCCGGGCACGATGGACGGCAACACGCTCGAGTACGTGAAGGAAACCGGCTTCACGAACAACGCCGGCATGGTGGCTGAAGGCGCGAAGAAGCCCGAATCGTCGATCAAGTTCGACCTGGTCAGCACCTCGGCGAAGGTCATCGCGCATTTCGTGAAGGCATCGCGTCAGATCCTGAGCGACGCCTCGCAGCTGGGCAGCATTATCGACGGTCGTCTGCGCTACGGCCTCGCGTTCAAGGAAGAGCAGCAGTTGCTGAATGGCGATGGCACCGGCCAGAACCTGCTGGGCATCATTCCGCAGGCGTCCGCCTTCGTCGCACCGTTCGACCCGGCCGGCACCGAGACGAACATCGACAACATCCGTCTGGCGATGCTGCAGGCTTTCCTGGCCGAATACCCGGCCACCGGCCACGTCATGAATCCCATCGACTGGGCGCGCATCGAGCTGCTGAAGGACACCACGGGCCGCTACATCATCGGCAACCCGCAGGGCAGCATCGGCGCCACGCTGTGGAACCTGCCGGTGGTCGAGACGCAGGCTATTCCGGTGGACAAGTTCCTGACCGGCGCGTTCAAGCTCGGTGCGCAGGTGTTCGACCGCTGGCTGGCCCGGGTCGAGGTGGCGACCGAGAACGAAGACGACTTCGTGAAGAACATGGTCACCATTCTGGCCGAAGAGCGCCTGGCTCTGGCGGTGTACCGCCCCGAGGCGTTCATCTACGGCGACTTCGGCAACGTGACCTGATCGGCCGCAGCCGAGCAGCAGGGGCCCGCTTCGGCGGGCTTTTGTCACTTCCCTGGAGATCATCATGAAGATCAAGTTCAAGGCGCCGGATCCGCGCGCCGGCACGGTCGTCCAGCTGGACAGCAGCCGCGCACAGCATTTCATCGACACGGGCGCCGCGGTGCTGGTGAAGGACGACGACCACCGCTCGACCGTTGCACGTGCCGAGTTGGACAAGGCGCTGGCCAGCATCCCGCGCGACGAAACCGATGCCGACTACCTTGTGGGCGCGATGCGCGCGCACTTCAAGGACGTCTTTACCGGTGCCGACGAGGCGAAGGTGAGGGCCGCGGTGGACGCCAATGCCTCGGCGCAGCAGGCCGAAGACCTCGCCGCCGCCGAGGCAAAGGCAAAGCAAGAGGCCGAGGAACAGGCCGCGCGTGACAAGGCCGCTGCGGAAGAGCAGGCCCGGAAGGACGAGGAAGCACGTCTCGCCGCCGAAGAGGCATCGCGCCTCGAAGCCGAAGAACGCGCCGCCGCCGAGGCCGCTGCCGCCGCCGAAAAGGAAAAGGCCGCGGCCGAGGCGAAGGCCAAGGGCAAGGGCAAGGGCAAGGGCAAGGGAGCCTGACATGCCGATCCTCGCTCTCGACATGGTGAAGTCGCACCTGCGGGTCACGTGGCCGGACGAGGATCAGCTGATCGGCCTGTACCTGGCTGCCGCAGAAGGTTCTGCCGCTTCGTTCTTGAACCGAAAGGTCTATCAGGATCAGGCGGCGCTCGAGGCGGCCGTGCTCGCCGAGACGGCAGGCGATGACCCGATGGTCGCCAATCCTGAGATCCAGGCTGCTGTGCTGCTGACGGTCGGCCACCTGTACGCCAACCGCGAAGACACGGTAATCGGCGCGACGGTGGCGGAGTTGCCGCGCGGCGCTATCGACATGCTGCAGCCGTACCGCGTGGGGCTGGGCGTATGAGGGCCGGGCAGCGCAGCGAGCTGGTGCAGATCCAGTGCCCAGCCGACGGCCAGGACGATTTCGGCCAGCCCACGGTCGGCTGGGCGACGGTGCGGCCCGTGTGGGCCAACATCCTGCACCGCTCCGGTATCGAGGCGATCCGCGCCGACGCCCCGGCGTCGATCGTGCAGGCCAGCGTTCGCATTCCTTGGCCGGCAGCCGACGGCGTGACCACGGCCATGCGCGTGCTGTGCGCCGACGGCACGGCATACGGAATCAAGGCGATCCTTCCCGACCGGGTCAAGCGCCAGTTCGTGGATCTGGTGTGCGAGACAGGAGCGTCTGATGGCTGACTCCGCCGAAATGCTCGTCGTTGAAGCGCTGAAGACCGTTACAGGGCTGAAGATCTTTCCGGACGTGGCGCCCACGGGCACCGCGGGGCCGTATGTCACCTATCAGGCTGTCGGCGGGCAGGATGTGAACGGACTGGATGGCCCGGCCGACCTGGAGAACCAGCGGATGCAGATCAATGTCTGGTCCGCCACGCGCGCCGCGACGGCCACCACGATGCGTGCCGCGCGCACCGCGCTGGTTGAAGCCGGCGGCATTCCGATTGGCGCCCCGGTGAGCCAGTACGAATCGGACACCAAGCTGTACGGCAGCAGGCTGGACTTCAGCCTCTGGTTCCGCCCCTGATTTTCCCTCGCCCGCCCTGCGCGGGCTTTTTTCATTCGAAGAGGTCAACATGCCATCTACCGCAATCTCCGCGCAGGGTTCGAAGCTGGAAATCTCCAGCACCGCCGGCGCAGCCAAGACGCTCACCGCCATTGCGCTGGGCTTCCCGACAATCCTGACGTCCGCCGCCCACGGCCTGACCAACGGTGACGTTGTGACCCTGGCCGGCCTGACCGGCGCCGATGCGGCGACGCTGAACGGCCAGACGGTCGCCATCAAGAACGTCACCACCAACACGTTCGCCGTGGACATCAACACGGTGGGCAAGACGATCACGGCAGCCGGCACTGCCACGCCGCTGAATTGGACGAAGATCGAGAACCTGGTCTCGTTCAACGGCTTCGACGGCCAGGCCAGCGAACTGGACGTCACCGACCTCGACTCGACGGCCAAGGAGTTCATGCTGGGCCTGCAGGACTGGGGCACGTTCAGCTTTGATGTGAACCGCGACTTCAACGACGCCGGCCAGCAGGCGGTCGATGCGGCGAAGCGCGCGGGCGCCCAGAAGTCGTTCAAGCTGACGCTGCCGAACGGCAAGACGAAGACCTTCAACGGCTATGTGAAGAACAGCCCGCTGGAAGGTGGTGTCGACCAGGTGCTGAAGACCTCGGGCGTGACGCTGCGCATCACCGGCGACGTGGTGGACGCATAACATGGCCCTCCTGTCGAAAGCAGCAATCCTGGGCGCCGTGGACCTCAAGACGGAAGACGTCGAGGTCTCGGAGTGGGGCGGCACTGTGCGCGTGGCCACCATGTCGGGCAAGGCGCGCGACGAGTTCTTCGCGCGTCAAGGGGAGGGCGGCCTGCCATACAGTCAGTTTTCCGCGACGGTGCTGGTGGCCACGATCGTGGACGAGGAAGGCAAGCCGGTGTTCGACGAGTCGGACATCGATGCGCTGCGGGCAAAGAGCCCCGACGCGCTCGATCGCGTTCTGGCCGTGGCGATGCAGCTGAACGGGATCGGTCCGAAGGCTACCGAGGAAGCGGAAAAAAACTCCGGCGCCGCCCAGAGCGGCGATTCTGGTTCCGCCTCGCCCTCGCCCTCGGAAAGTCAGTAGCCGAAGCGCAGGCGACCGTCTCAGCGGCCGAGTTTAACGAGTGGATGGCGTTCTACCGGCTGGAGCCGTGGGGCAGCCACTACGACGACCTCAGGGCCGGTGTGGTGGCGTCGATGATCGGTAACGTGCACCGCGACCGGCAGAAGCAGGCCACGCCATTCGGCGATCTCGATTTCATCCATTGGAATGAGCACGGCCGCGGCGCTCGAGCGGCTGAGCCGATCCTGTTGGACGACGCCGATGCGCAGTCCGAGCTGATCGCCCGGACGATGTTTCCACCGAGGACGTGATGGCAAAGCCCAGAGCAGTGACCGTCGAGAACCCGGACGGGCTGAAGTCCGCGCTGAATGCCTTGGACCAGGTCGCCAGCGAATCGGTGCTGCGCCAAGCGGCCGTGGCCGGCGTGCGCGTGATTCACGCCGAGGTGAAGCTGCGCGCGCCGGTGGACAAGGGCATCTACGAGGGCAAGGCGAGCAAGCGCCCGTTCGGCTTCCTGCGCGAGCACATCATCATCGCCTTCGACGACGAGCAGTCCGTGCCGGGGCGGCTGGCTTCCTATCTCGTGACCTGGTCGAAGGAAGCGTTCTATGGCCGCTATCTTGAGTACGGCACGTCGAAGATGGCGGCCCAGCCGTTCCTGCGGCCCGGGTTCGAGGCAAAGCGCAAGGCAGCCGCCGCTGCGGTGGGCGAAGTGATCCAACGAAAGGCGAAGGAGCTTACCGGTGGCTGATGAAACCGTTGTCCGCGTCACCGCAGACGCCAGTGGCTACAAGGCCGAGCTCGACAAGGCGCGCAGCAGCGCCGATGCCTTCATTGCCAAGCAGGAAGAGGCCGCTCGCCGCACCAAGGCCGCGCAGGATGCTGTTGCCGAGGCTGCGAAGAATGGGTCCGACGCCAGCGCGCGCGCGATCAATGCGTTCGTGCAGCAGGTCGCCCGTATCTCGGACGCGGCTGGAAAGACCCGCACCCAGCTGCTCGAGCAGAAGGCCGCGCAACTCGGCGTGACCGAGGCGGTGGCCGACTACCTGAACAAGCTGAAGGAGGTAGATCGCAGCGCCAGCGGCGGCAAGAAGGTGCAGGAGGCACTGGACAACGTCGGCGTATCCGCGCGGCAGACCGCCGCCGCCATGCGGATGGTGCCGGCCCAGATGACCGACATCGTCACGCAGCTCGCCGGCGGCCAGAGCCCGCTGCTGATCCTGACGCAGCAGGGCGGGCAGCTGAAGGACATGTTTGGCGGCATCGTGCCCGCCGTGCGCGCCGTCGGCACGTACGTGGCCGGCCTGGTCAATCCCTTCACGCTGACGGCCGCCGCTGCGGCTGCGCTCAGCTACGCCTTCTATGCGGGCAACAAGGAGGCGAAGGAGTTCAACAACACCCTGGTGCTGACCAGCAACTACGCCGGTCAGACTGCGTCGTCGTTCCAGGCGCTGACCCAGCAAGTGTCGGCCGAAGCGAATTCCTCATTTGGCGACGCGCGCGACGTCCTGATGGACCTGTCGAAAACTGGCCGCTATACCGCCAGCGAGATCGAGGGCCTGGGCAACGTCATCATTCGGACGTCAAAGCTGAGCGGCGAGTCGCTGGAGAACGTCAGCAAGGACTACGCGAAGCTGGCCGAAGACCCAGCGAAGTGGGCGGCCGAGCACAACCAGTCCATGCACTTCATGGACGTGGCCACCTACCAGCACATCGCGGCGCTGCAGGAGGCAGGCGACAAGCACGCCGCCATTCAGGCGGTGATCGAAGCCGCGACCGCACAGGTAGCGAACGCCTCGGTCAAGAACCTGTCTGTGGCCGGGCAGGCCTGGCGCGATCTGACGCAGACCGTCTCCCGCTTCTGGGAAGAGACGAAGAAGGGGCTCTCGACTGGCCCCACGCTGCAGGACCGCATCGACACGCTCATGGGCGAGCGCGGCGGCATCCAGTCGAACCCGCTGGCTTCAGGGCGCGTCGCGCAGATTGACCAGCAGGTCGCGCTGCTGCAGGAGCAGCAACGGATGGAGCAGCGTGCAGCCGAGACAACGGCCGCGAACGCGCGCCGGCAGGAAGCGGCCATTGCGGCCCAGCAGCGGGTCGACAAGATGGCCGACACCGTCATGTCGAACGCTCAGCGCCGGCAGAAGGAGCTGGAGAAGCTTCAGAAAGACCGCGAGGCTATCCTGTCTGCCGGCGGCAAGTTCTCCGACGAGGATTACGCCAACCTGGTCTCGGGCATCAACTCGAAGTACAAGGATCCGAAGGTTGCCAAGCCGAAGAAGGAGAAGGCGTATCAGGACGATGCGGCAACCCGGTTCCTGCAGCAACTGCGCGACCAGGATGCCGCCACGCGCGCGGCGCTGGATTCCTCCGAGAAGCTGACCAGCGCCGAGAAGCAGCAGGCCGAGTTCTTGCAGAAGATCGCCGACCTCAAGGGCAAGGACATCCTGACGGCGGACCAGAAGAGCCTGCTGGCCAACCAGGACGCGATCAAGGCGCAGCTGGCCCAGAACGTCGAGCACGACCGCGCCCTGAAGTACAAGCAAGAGATCGCCAAACTGGAAGAGCGGTCGGCCGCGGTGAACGCGCAGATCAGCAACTACCAGAAGTCGCAGGCCGAGCAGTACCAGCGGCAACTGGACGCCATCGGGCGCGGTAGCGATGCCCAGCGCCAGGCGGAGCAGGTTAAATCGATCTACACGCAGTACGAGAACCTGCAGTTGCAGCTCGAGAAGGCCACGCCAGAGGCGGCACGCGGTTCCGAGGCGTACCTGAAGGCGCAGGACGACATCCGGAGCGGGCTGCAGCAGTCGCTGCAGGACTATGACGCTTACTACGCATCCCTGCAGGACAAGCAGTCGGACTGGGTCAACGGCGCCACGGAGGCCATGGCGAACTATGCGGCATCGTCACGGAACGCCATGGCGCAGTCCAGCAGCGCGGCCAGCAACGCCTTCAAGCGAATGGAAGACGGCATCGTTTCGTTCGCGACCACCGGCAAGTTCAACTTCAAGGATTTTGCTCAGGATGTGATTGCGGACCTGATCCGTATCCAGGCGCGCGCAGCCGTCTCGGGAATCGTCGGCCAGTTGGGTAGCTTGATCGGCAGCGCGGTTGGAGGTGCGGCGGGCTCAACCGACTATGGCACTGCCGGTGTGTCGAGCACCTCGCCAGTGGATATGTCGTCCGTGCAGGGCATCCAGATGCGCGCGGCCGGCGGTCCGGTCAGTGCGGGGCAGCCGTATATCGTGGGCGAAGTCGGACCGGAGCTGTTCGTCCCACCCGCTTCGGGTTCGATCGTGCCGAACAACGCCCTGACTTCTGGGGCCGCGGGTGGCGGGGATGTGACGGTTATTCAGCACATCAGCATCGATAGTCGGTCCGACCAAGCGTCGATCTTGCAGGCTATGAAAGCGGCAAAGGATGCGGCTGTCGCCGAAGTGAAGTCCAACCTGTCCCGCGGCGGTGACATGAAAAGTCTAGTGGGGAGGTGATATGGCGACTTTGGACTGGCCAGCGTTGCTGGTCCCGTCGAAGGCGACGTGGGGTCTGCAGTCGAACACGGAGACGTTCACCTCGCCGCTGAATCGGTCCGTGCAGACGGTCGAGCGACCTGGTGCTCGATGGAAGGTGTCGCTGGAGTTTCCGCCGATGACTGCGGCGGATACTGGCCGCATGGAGGCCTTTCTTGCATCGCTGGGCGGCATGGCTGGCAGGTTCACGCTTTGGCCCCATGGACGTCCTGGAAACTCCAGCTTCGCACCGCTCGTGAACGGTGCAATGTCCAATTTCAAGTTGCTTCCGACGAAGTCGTGGCCCGCCAGCACGCTTGTTCTTCGTGCCGGCGATTACCTGGCCGTGGGAAGCGAACTGAAGATGGTTACTGGAGACGTCACTAGTGATGCCAGCGGCCTTGCTGTGGTGCCAGTCGCACCCGCGTTCCGGGTCGCACCGGCCAACAATGCGGCAATCACGTTGAACAAGCCGAGAGCCACCATGATGCTGACTGCAGACGACTACGGGGTCACGGTGTTGCCGGGGCGGATCTCCGATTCGGTGGTGGTTGCCGCAGTGGAGGTGTTCACGTGACACGCAATATCGATGCGGCGACCGTCGCGGCCGTCAAGGGCGCGCACGTTCCTTACGTGTACTTCGTGCAACTGGACTTCTCTGTACCAATGCGGCTTTGCACGGCCGGCTATGACATGGCCTGGAACGGCTTTCAGTGGCTAGGCGTTGGCCTGGTAGGCACGATCGACCCAATCCAGGAGCAGGCCACGCTTGAGGCTATCGGTGTGAGCATGTCCATTTCGGGGGTGCCTTCTGACCTGATCGCCATTACGTTGACCGAGCAATACCAAGGGAAACCTTGCCAGATATGGGTGGCGCCCCTAGCAGAAGACCTGCAACTGTTGAGCCAGCCCATCAAGGTGTTCTCAGGTCGGCTTGACACGATGGACACAGACGTCGGCGAGACGGCGACGATTACTGTGTCGGCGGAGTCACGGATGGTCGCTTGGGACAAGGCTAAGGTTCGCCGCTACAACAATGAAGACCAGCAGAGCCGCTACCCGGGCGATCGCGGATTCGAGTTCGTGGCCCAGATGGTGGAAAAAGAACTGCTTTGGGGACGGTAATGCCGCAACGATTTGCCGACTGGCCTTCCAGATTGGCCGCATTCATAGAAGCCCGCCAAGCGCGGGCTTTTTCATGGGGCTCGAGCGATTGCTGTTTGTTCGTGTGCGACGGCGTGGCCGAGCTCACCGGGACGGACCCAGCTGCCAGATGGCGCGGCCTTTACGCAAGCGAGAAAGGCGCGCGGCGCTTGATTCGGGACAACGGTGGCGTGGTGGGGCTTGCCACCCTTGCCTTCGGCTTGCCAGTGGTTCCGCTGCTGGCGGGACGTGGCGATGTGGTGCTGGTCGACACGCCGAATGGTGAGGCGTTGGCGCTCTGCGTCGGTGATCGTCTTGCTGCCCAAGGTGCAGACGGCATTGAGTTCTTGCCTCTCACGTTAGCCAAGGCTGCATGGAAAATCTGAAAGGAAACACGCTATGCCGGTGATCATCCCGTTCATCCCGGCAATCATTGCGGCCGCCGCGACTGCGGTTGGCGCATCTGCCATTGTGGCCACTGCGCTGATGATCGCCGCCTCGCTGATCGTGGGTGCGATTACCAAGTCGTCGCGCTCCGCCAACGGGTTTTCTGCAGAGGCGCAGGGCCGGACGCAGGTCGTGCGGTCGAACGTCCAGCCGCGCAACACGATCTACGGCCGAGCGATGACGTCTGGGCCGCTGGTCTTTGCCGCGAGTACGGACGGGCCCAGCAAGAAGAACCAGTTCATGCACCTGGTGATCGCGCTGGCCGACCACGAGTGCGACGCAATCGAAGAGGTGTACCTGGGCGACAGCCCGATAGGGGCGCTGGACGAGTTCGGGCAACCGACAAGCGGCAGGTTCCTGAAGACCTGGGGGGAGAGCAAGACCAAGGAATTCCCGATCCCACCGGGCGCACATGCGGATTACACACTGGACCTCGGCGACACGATCAATCGCGTGCAGTCCGCCCTTGCAACGTGGCCGATCGTCGTGAATGACGGCTATGGCCATACCTACGCCAATCAGCCACTGAAGTTCGACTACTCCGAGGGTGGCCATACCGTCAACGTCTACGGGATCGACGCCGCTGCGACCGCCATTGTCATCGTCTATGAGGCAAAGGCGTGGCACCGCTATGTGCGGGTGAAGAAACACCTGGGGCATGTTGACCAGGCAGCCGACGGCGACATGGTGGCCGAGATTCCGGGCTGGACCTGGGATCACCGCCTGCGCGGCGTGTGCTACTTGTATGTCCGTCTGGAATATGACGCCGACTTGTTCCCCAGCGGCCTGCCGAATATCAAGGCATTGGTCCGCGGCAAGCGTATCTGGGATCCACGCAACGGCGTGACATCGTGGAACAACAACTGGGCACTGTGCGTTTACGACTACCTGCGCGACGAGCGCGGGTTCGGTTGCACGGACGCCGATATTGACCTGCAAACTATCATCACTGCCGCGAACATCAGCGACGAGTGGCTTGATCTGGGTAACGGCATCTTCCAGTCGCGGTACCGGGCCGATGGCGTGGTGATGAGCGACAAGTCGCCGCGCGACAACCTTTCCGAGATGGTGACGGCGAGCGGGGGTGTGATTGCGATCACAGGCGGCGTGTTTCGGGTTTTCGCCGGGGCGTACGACATTCCTACGGTGACGCTGACCGAGTCCGATCTACGCGGTTCGATCAAGGTGCGCCCGCGCATGTCGCGGAAAGACTTGTTCAATCGGGTCAAGGGCACGTTCATCAATCCAAGCAACAGCTGGCAGCCTTCGGACTTTCCGCCTGTCGGAAATTCGCTGTATGCGCAACAGGATGGGGAGGTAATCGATCGCGACATCGAGCTGCCATTCACGACCGATGCGATCATGGCCCAGCGCCTGGCCAAGATCATATTGGAGCGGTCTCGGCAGGGCATTGTCGTCGAGTACCCAGCGAAGCTGACGGCATTCCAGTTGACGGCCTACAGCACCGTCTACCTCACCCTTGCGAAGTTCGGCTGGACCAACAAGGTCTTTCGGGTGATGTCGTGGAAGATGAGCGACGACGGCGGAATCGACCTGATCCTGAACGAGGAAGCTGCGGCCGTCTACAACTGGAACTACGGCGACGCGACGGTCAACGACCCCGCACCAGATACGAATCTGCCGAATCCGTTTGTCGTGGAGCGGGTGGGGCAGCTCACCCTTCAGTCTGGCTCCGACCAGCTGGTCGTGAGCCAGAGCGGCGTGGTGACCTCGCGCATCCAGGTGACATGGCCCGCTGCGGTGGATGCGTCGCTCGCACAGACCGGACAGATCGAATTGCAGTATCAGCGAGCCGACGGCGGAGACTGGGTGGCTTTGTCGGCGATGCCCGCCGACGCCGGAAGCGCGTACATCACGCCTGTGGAGGACGGCGTGCCGTACAACGTACGAGCTCGCTATCTGTCACAACTGGGCGTGCGCAGCCCGGAATGGACGTACGCGCCGCTGCACATCGTGGTGGGTAAGCTCGCGCCGCCGGCCAATCTCACCGGGCTTTCGCTGACGGTCCTGAACGGCTTCGCGAACCTGACGTGGGATCCGGCGACCGACGTGGACGTCCGCAACGGCGGGCAGGCGCGGATCCGGCATACGACTGACCTGGTGCAGCCGTCATGGGGCAGCGCCATCGACATCGGTGGCTACGTGTCCGGCGCGGCGAACTCGGCCCAGCTGCCGCTGCTGTCTGGCGTGTATCTGGCGAAGTGGATCGACTCCACAGGCCACGAGTCGCCGGCGGCCGCCATGGTGATCACCACGGCGCCGTCGCTGATCGACCTCAACATCGTCGCCACGATCACCGAGCACCCGACATTCGCGGGCGCGACGACGAACGTGGTGCGGGACCCGTCGCTGAACGGCATCAAGCTGATCGGCGTGGGCCTCATCGACGATCAGGGTCTGATGGATGCGACTGGGCTGTGGGACTCGATGGGGTCCGTCGACAGCCTTGGCCTGATCGATTCGGTGGTGGGGCAAGGCGGCTGGGGTCTGATCGACTCGCTGGGCGGAATCGTCGAAGAGGGGACGTATCTGTTTGCCAGTTCACTCGATCTCGGCGTCGTGGAGACATCGCGGCTGACGGCAACCATCGACGCCGTGGCATTCGATACGGGCGACCTGATCGACTTCCGCCTGGACGACATTGACACGTGGGAAGACATAGACGGAGGCCGTATCAATGACACGTCTGTGGCGCTCTTCGTGCGCACGACGCCAGATGACCCGGCCGGGACTCCGATCTGGTCGGCATGGCAGCGGTTCACGATGGGCGACTACGAGGCGCGTGCCTTCCAGTGGAAGGTGGAGCTGGCCAGCGAATCGGCGAACCACAACGTCGTCGTGACCGGGCTGACGGTCAGCGTGGACATGCCCGACCGCATCGAGTACGCCCGCAACGTGCTTTCGGCCACCGGCCCGACCGCGGTGGTGTTCGACAAGGCGTTCCGGGTGATACCGGCTATCGGGATCACGGCCCAGAACATGCAGCAGGGTGACTTCTTCACCGTCAACCCCGCACCAACGACGGCGGGCTTCACGGTCAATTTCTTCAACAGCGCAGGCACGCCGATCTCCCGCAGGTTTGACTGGGACGCGAAAGGCTATTAACGAGAGAGGTACGCATGTCACAACACGACATGGTTCTGGACAACGCGTCCGGCGCGGTCTTCCGCGCGGATGCGAACGCGGCGCTGCAGGCGCTGGTCAGCAACAACTCGGGCACCTCTGCGCCCACCACCACGTATCCCTATCAGTTCTGGGCGGATGCGTCGGCTGGTGTGCTGAAGATGCGGAATGCCGCGAACACGGCATGGGTGCCCATCGGTCTGCTGGGCGTGCCGAACTTCGGGCACATCCTTCCTGGCGCGGTGGTGTATCACGCCAAAAACGCGGCGCCCGGCGGGTACCTGAAGGCCAACGGGGCCGCTGTCTCGCGGACCACCTACGCTGACCTGTTTGCGGAGATCGGGACCACCTTCGGGGCCGGGGATGGTTCGACGACCTTCAACCTGCCGGAGCTACGCGGGGAGTTCATCCGGGTCTGGGACGACAGTCGCGGCGTCGATGCTGGGCGTGCATTCGGCAGCACGCAGGCGCAGCAGCTGGTCGCGCACACACACGCGTCGGACCCCGCCGCGAATGGCTACTGGTGTGACGCTCCTGGGCTCGGCGTGATCAACATCGGTGGTGCAACGCTGAACATCAACCGCTCAACGGTTACAGGTGCGGTCTCAGTTGGCACCGCGACCGGACCGGAACTGCGCGTGCGCAACGTCGCGCTGCTGGGCTGCATCAAGTACTGAGGAACATATGGAAATCTTCAACTACCACCCGCTGACCGGTGAGTTCCTCTCGCCGGGCATTGCTGACGAGAACCCGCTCGAGCCGGAAGATCCGATCGTCCCGGGCTGGGCCACGAAGATGGCGCCGCCACAAGGCGGTGATCGTCAGGTGCCGGTCTATCGTGACGCTCAGGGCCGAGCGCCGCAGAACTGGCCGGAGGGTAGCTGGACGCTCGTGCCCGACTATCGCGGCGTGCCGCTGTTCCGCACGTTGGACGGCTCGGCGTTCCAGCTCGGCGACGAGTATGCGGGCCTAGGCGATCTGCCGACCTTCCTGACCGACGAGGCCCGCCCATCCGCCGCGTACGTGTGGCAGAACGACGAGTGGACGCTGGATGTCGCGCTGGAGACCGAGCAGCTGGCAGCCGCGGCGAGGGCTCAGCAGGCCGCGCTGTTGGCCGAGGCCGACCAGCTCGTCGCACCGCTGATGGACGGTTTCGTGCTCGGCGAACTGACGCCGGATGACGAGGCCAGGCTGAGGGCACTCAGCCAGTACCGCAAGGCACTGCGCGGCGTGACAGCGCAAGCCGGATTCCCGCGCACCATCAACTGGCCGGTGAAGCCGGCATAACCGCCCGCGCAGTTCCATCACCGGCCGCCACCGCGCGGCCATTTTCATTTCTGGAGCCTGATCATGACCATCGGCATGTCCGCCGCACTGCGTAACGCACGCCTCGACGCAATTACCACGGCCGCCGGCGCGAACGCCAAGCTGCGGCTCTACAGCGGCACGCGGCCGGCGACGGGTGGCACGGCCACCACGCTGCTCGCCGAGCTGACCTGCGCTGCCACGTTTGCGCCGGCAGCGTCAGGTGGCGTGCTGACGCTGAACGCCATTACCAGCGACTCGTCGGCGGATGCGAGTGGCACGGCCACCTGGGCGCGCCTGGTCAAGTCCGACAACACGTTCGTGATGGACATGGACGTTGGCACCACCGGCGCGGACCTGAACATGAACTCGAACGTGATCTCCGCCGGCGCGGCGGTGGCCATCACCGGGGCGACCCTGACCGAAGCGAACGCGTAACCGGAGCGCGCAGTGCCGACTATCGAACTCACGTCCGGCACGTCGCTGGCCAAGCCGGCCGACTGGCAGGACGCCGGCAGCAAGGTGGAATGCTTCGGCGGCGCCGGGGGCGGTGGTGGCGCAAACAATGGCAACGACCGAAGCGGGGGCGGCGGTGGTGGCGGCGCCTATTCGGCGATCGACAACTTCGCCTGGCCGGGGTCTTCGGCGGTTTCCTACCAGATCGGAGCGGCGGGCACCGCGGGCGCCGCGTCGCCCACCAATGGCGGCGCGGGCGGCGACACCTGGTTCGGCGCGACGTCCACCGTCCTGGCGAAGGGTGGGGCGGGCGGTATCTCGGGCCTCGGCACGGGACTGGGCGGGCAGGGCGGCCAGGCGTCGGCAGGTGTCGGCACGATGAAGTACTCCGGCGGCAATGGCGGCAGCGGCGCCACCAGCTTCTTCAACCCAGGCGGCGGCGGTGGTTCTGCTGGACCGGCTGGCAATGGCGTTGCGGGCGCGAATCCCACTACCTTCAGCAACGGCGGCGCCGGCGGGGCGGGCAATGCCGGATCGGGCGGCGCGGGCGGGGCCGGCAACACGGGCACCGGCGGGACGGGCACGGCGCACACAAACGGCGGCGGTGGCGGTGGCGGCGGCGGGAATAGCAATCCGGCCGCGGGCGGCGCTGGCGGGGCGCCGGGCGGTGGGGGTGGCGGCGGATCGTCGAACAACGGTTCAGCGAACAACGCTGGCGGCGCGGGCGCCCTGGGAAAGATCCGCATCACCTACACCTCGGCGTCGAGCGGTGTCACCGGCACGATCGCGGCGACCCTAGGCGGCGCCTCAACTGCGATCACTGGCCAGCAGCAGTTTGCCGGCGCTGTCTCGCGCACGCTGGGCGCTGTCACGGTTTCGGCCGTTGGCGTGCAGTCGTTCGCGGGATCCGTGGCGCGAACGATCGGTGGCGTCACGGCTTCGATGACCGGGGTCCAAACGTTCACTGGCACGGTTGCCGGGACGACTGGCGGCGCACTGGCGGCGTTCAGCGGTACCCAGACGCTGGTGGGCGCTGTCGGCGCGACGCTGGCGAGCCCGTCCGCGCTGGTGGTCGGCACACAGACGGTGTCCGGATCGATCGCGGTGCCGCTGGCCGGCGCGGTCGGCGCGCTGACGGGAGCGCCGACCAACACTGGCGCGATCGCCGCCAGCCTTGCGCCCGTATCGGCCTCGCTGACGGGCCTGGTGCTGGATTCCTCCGGCGGCGTCATTGCCGCCACGCTGGGGCCGGCCACTGCCAGCTTCGCCGGCCGGCAGACGTTCATCGGAGCGTTGGCGCCGCTCGTGGGCGGCGCGGCAGCGGCGTTCGCGGGAACGACCGGCGTTGCTGGTGTGCTCGCTGCAACCTTGGGCGCCACGGTGGCCAGCATCACCGGCCGGCAGGAGGTCAGCGGCACTGCGGCGGCGCTGCTGCAGCCGGCCACCATGCAGGCCACCGGCCAGGTGATGGACGAGGACAGCGGGCCGGTGGGCCCATCGATGGTGGTTGTGCCAGCTGAGCAGCGCCTGGTGACGGTGGCCGCCGAAAGCCGTGTCTATCCCGTGCCCGCCGCAGAGTCGGTCATGGTGGTGCCGGCCGAGCTGAGGCTGGTGCGGGTCGAACGCGAAACACGAATTGTGGAGATCCCATGACGAACGCATTCCCGCCGAAGGACCCGGCAGCAGTGCTGAACTACGGATTCGACTGGTCGGGCTGGCTGACGGATGGCGAGACGATCGTCGACGGCAGTGCCGTCATCACGGCGACCGGCCTGATAGTCAATCCAGACGGCAAGACGACGCAAATCGACGGCGGCAAGGTCTTCTTCTGGCTCGGCGGCGGCTTGGCCGAGACGTTCTGCGACGTTTCCTGCCAGATCAGCACATCGGCGGGCCGTACGGATCGAAGAACGACCAGCTTGCGCGTCGCCGCGCGCCCTGTCGCATAGCCATCTTCGGGTGGCTTTCTCATTCTTGGAGAGGCCATGGACAAGCAGACATTCAAGCTGGCCGCCGGCCTGACGCAAGCGATGGCCGACCGGTGGCATGCGCCGGTCATGGCCGCGTGGGCGGAATTCGGCATCGACTCACTGGCGCGTCAGGCGGCATGGCTCGGGCAGATCGGCCACGAGTCGGGCGGCTTCGTCTACACGCGCGAGCTGTGGGGCCCGACACCGGCCCAGCAGCGCTACGAGGGCAGGGCGGACCTTGGCAATACGCAGCCTGGCGACGGCAAGCGCTTCATGGGGCGTGGCCTGATCCAGATCACCGGGCGCGCCAACTACCGCGCGTGCGGCGCGGCACTGGGTGTCGATCTGGAAGCCGACCCGGCGCTGCTGCAGGGCGATGCGCTCGCCGCGCGGTCGGCATGCTGGTTCTGGCAGCGGAAGAACCTGAACGCGCTGGCCGACGCCGGCGACTTCGTAACCCTCACCCGCCGGATCAACGGCGGCACCAACGGCCTGGCCGACCGGCAGCAGCGTTGGGAACGCGCCAAGCGCGCACTGGGAGTCGTGTGATGGAAATCGTAGCGAACTGGAAAAAGCTGTGGAAGAGCACCACGGTGCTGCTGTCGGCGCTGCTGGCCATGCTGTCGGCCGCGCAGCTCGTGCTGCCGTCGCTGCAGGCGGTGCTGGACCCCGTGACGTTCGCGAAGGTCACGCTGGCCGTGGCCGTCCTGATCGGCGCCCTGCGCTACGTCGCCCAGCAATCCATCAAGCCGGACGAGCAGCAGCCGACTGACCAACCGTGAACTGCCAGCAGAGCAGCACGCACAACGGAGCCGAGATGGACCTATCTGTGATGAACGTGCCGGGGGGCACTGGTGGCGCGCTGGGATTCATCGTGGCCGCCATTGGTGGCGCGATCTGGTTCATTCGCAGCGCATGGCGCAAGGACCGCGTCGAGGGCGCTCAGAGCCAGGCCGAGATCGACATCATCGCGCGTCTGTCCGAGCAGCTCGACAAGGCGAACGCGCGCGCCGATCTCGCCGACAAGCGCGCCGACGTCGCGTACAAGGAACGCAACGACGCCTTCCAGATGATCGGCGAGCTCAAGGCGAAGATAAGCGGCCTCGAAACTCAGGTCCAGATGCTTCGGGAGAAACTCGATGGCAAGGCTACGTGAATGGCTGTCGCGGTACCGCGCGACGTTCGTGCTGGTTGGGCACCGCATGGAAGCGGTGACGGTGCTGATCCTGCTGCTCGGCGGCGGGATGGGCACCGGCTACCTGTTCTGTGTGTGGCAGTACCGCGAGCTGATGGCGCAGCAGCGGGACGACCACCAGGCCGAGATCGCGCGTCTGCAGGATGCGTACACGCAGACGCTGAAGGCGCTGACGCCGAAGGTCGAAGCCGCGGCGAGCGCGTCCGCGCAGGCGGCCGAGGCGTCCGTGGAAGCGGTCAAGTCCGTGAAGCGCGCGGCGCGGCCCGCCGCTGCACCGACGCCGACCCCGCCCGGACAGAGGCCGCTCACCGAAGCGGAACGGCAGGACGTGAACCGCGACATCGAGGCGGCAAACCGGAAAGTGAGGGAGGCGCGAAAGTGAGATCCATCCTGTTCTGTCTGCTGCTCGCTGGCTGCGCGGTACCGGAGCCACCGCCCGCGCCGCCGCCGGCGCGCGACTGCGCCACGCTGCCCACCCTGAAGCCCGGCGCCACGCGCGCCGACATGCTCGACCACATCCGCGTGACAGCGGACCTCTACGCGCGCTGCGCGGCCACGCCATGATGCAGTTCGTTGCCGCACGCGCCGCGCTGGCCGCGATCCCTTGGCGCGCGATCGGAGCCGCGCTGCTGGCCGCCGCAATCTTCGCCGCCGGCTGGACCGCCAACGGCTGGCGCAAGGATGCCGAGATCGACAGGATGAAGACCGTCAGCGCGCAGGCGGACCTGGCCAGCGCCAACGTCGCGCTGGGGGATCTACGCCAGGCCGGCGAGACCATCCGCGCGAAGGCCGACGAGTTCAATACCACCCAGAGCGCGCTGGGCGCCAAGGTCGATCAGGCTGTTAAGGAGTTTCGGAATGCGAAGAAGCCACTGCCTGCTGATTGCCGCCCTGATGATCTGCGGTTGCGCAAGCTCACCGACGCCTATGAGGCTGCCAAGCAAGCCGCCGGCGCTCGATAGCGCGCTGGCCGCGCCGTGCCGGTGGCCGCATGACCCGCCGGCCGAACGCGACTATGACGCCTGGCAGGAATGGGTGATGGGGGACGTGCTGAAGGCACTGGGGGACTGCGCCGCCAAGCATCGCAAAACGGTGGAAGCATGGCCTGGCTGAGTCGCGGTCGCAGCTTGATCGACGACCAATGTCCAACCTATTGCGGCCGTGGCGACGACAGCAAGTATGGCGGCAATCCAACCGCATGCAGAGCCGGTTCGACGGAGCCAGCGTCCGCGTTTCGGAAAGGAAAACAGCGTCGCTACATCAGTATCCGGGTGGTACAGCACTTCCATTCGCTCTGTGATCTCAGCGTTCATCCGGAAGAACGCCTGCGAGGCCAAGTACATGTTCAGCACGGCCAGAATCACACCGACTCCATAGGCGGCGAGGGCGGCTCCACCAACTAGCTTAGGTAGTTGAGCCGTCCCAGCTAATAAGGTGGACACCCCCGCAAAGCCGGCGGCGTTGATGACGACAACATGCTTAATGGTCTCCAGGTCCCATGTTGTGCCCATGCGCTCCAAACGAAGCCACCAATCTTCCAGCGATTTGCGTGCGAATTGCCTGCGCTGGATGTCTTCAGGACTCAGCGGCTGTTGACTAGGATGGCCCATTTTCTCTTGAAGTATGTAACTGCATTTGACGTGACACTATATAGGTCACTCACGCCCTGGCAATTTTCGGCGGATCTTCTCTAGCACCCGCCGGTGCTTGTCCTGGGCCTCTTCCCACGTCTCCGACTCATAGCATTTAGACATGCCTCCGCTGATCGTAGTGCGGAACATAGGCGGCTTATCCTCTTTCATGCTGGCCCAGCCCGAGAAGTAGGCCCAGACGTCGACGGCGTATTCCGGGAGGCGGTCCTTGATCTGCCATCCCTTGCTTTCACAGCTCTTCCACCTCGCATACTCGGTGTAGTCGTAGCAACGTACCGGGGTCCCGGTTTCGTCCAAGGTGTAGTAGCGGTCGTAGTCCGGATCGATGGGGCTGACCGGCGGGCCGCTCGGTGGAACGGGCGGGCGTGGGTTGGGGGCGAGGCGCGGCATGATGGATGATGGCTGTATGGATATACAGTGTATCTTGGCCGTTCGCGTACTTCCTTGGTTTGCGAGCACCAATCTCCTACCGTGTCGTAGGTAGCTTTGCTGTTGATGCAACGGGAGGATGGCATGGACAATCGGAATCAGGGCTGGGTTGTAGGCTTGTCAGCATTTACGGTGTTGCTCGGACTCGCGTCGAGTGTGAACAGTGCCCGCGCGGCTGACGGTATCGAGGGCGGAGCGAAATCAAGTGTCTCGGAAAGTAGTGGGATGCCGGCACCGTCATCTACGGGTCCGTCAGAAAGCAATAAGGAACAAGAGGCCTTGAAGGGGCACAAGGTGCAAGCCAAAGGGCCGTATGTGAAGCAGACGGGTGACGGCGGCGGTGGGGGTGGCGGGCCCACCGGGGCGCCTCCAGGTGGCGAAGTTCTCGACGTCATGAAGGGGCCAGTCACCCAAGGGACGAAGGGAAAATAGAGGTCATAGAGCTTCTAATACTTGCTGCCAGGTTGGCCTTGGCACCGCATCCTGCCGTGCCTACTATATAGGCATCCTGTTAGAAGGGTTCCGTGGCATCCGTTGTCGGGCCTAGCATGTCGGCAGATTTTGACCCTGCATGGGGTGCAGGTGGTCGGAGGTTCAAATCCTCTCGCCCCGACCAGAATAAAGCCCGCACAATCAATAGGTTGTGCGGGCTTCGTCTTTTCTGATTCCCGCTTTTCAATTCCGAATATTGGACAGTGTCCAATATCATGCGGCAGGCAGGGTCAATTTCACGGTTGAGAGTGGAACGTCCCGCTGCTTAATGTATCCCTCGGTCGTTGCCCTATCAGCGTGTGCGCCGGCCACCTGCAAGGCCTCGATGTCGTAGCCCGCACGCTTCGCGTCCGTCAGCGCCTTCGCGCGAATGTCCTTCACCACGTAGTCCTTATCGCCCAGCTTCGCCCGCTCCAGGGCGTCTCGCCATGCCTCGCGGCAGGCCGCCGCTGTCTTCGGCTTATCACCGACGCCGCAGTGCTCGTGGCGCCGCTGCAAGACGCGGTCGACATCGGTGATGCATCCGACTACGACATAGCGAAGTTGACCGAGTGGAAGATGTACAGGGTGGCTTTGAGCCGTGTTGTTCTGACTGCGTCGCCCGTGAGTTGGCCACCACGGCCTGTCTGAGTAGGAGTAGGGCGAAGCCGGAATAGATGGGATAATGTCTCAAATTCGACATCAATCCCCCCAAAATGAAAAATTCCGGCCTGAGCGATATGGTCGTCACTCGCACATCTCGGGTGGCGTCATTGGACACGTACAAGGGACTTGCCATTCTATTGGTGGTGGCAGGTCACTTGGCGCAGTCCACGCCGGACTTTGACAACAGCTTGCTATTCAAGGGCATTTACATGTTTCACATGCCCTTGTTCTTTTTAGTTAGTGGAATGGTCTATTCGCTCAAGCCACCCATCAACTCTGTGCGCGGTTTGGCTGTATCTATTGCAAAACGGGCACGTCAACTTTTGCTCCCATTTTTTGCATGGTATGCCGTCAGCTATGTGTTGTTTCAACCGAATATTCCAGTATCCGATTACCTAGACCGTCTTTGGAAGTCTCCTGATGTTGGACTTTGGTTTTTGTGGGTCCTGTTTTTTATTTCGAGTGCAGCTGATATAGTTGGGTTTCTCGCGCGAGCAGTGAAAATTCCATTTTTGTTGGCATTAATAGGCGCATGGGCTGTGCTTTTTTGGTTGAAGATAGGAATCTATTCTCTCGGCGTGGGGATGATGTCATATCAGATGCCATTTTTCATCGCCGGTATTTTTCACCGGCAAATGCGCGAAGGAGCCTCGGAGTATTTCGTTAAGCCGTTTGTAGCGGTTTGCACGCTGGCGTACCCCTTTTTTGTGTGCAACTGGGTTCGTGTCAATCCGCCAGAGCTGGGAATTGCGCTACAGAGCAAGTATGCCCTGCCGATGTCATCGACAACGTATCCCCTATACTTGGCGATCGGTTACGCGTACCAAATCATTCCGGCAATTGTCGGTATTGTCGTGTTCTTTGTCGGATCAAAAGCATTCACCGAAGCCGGTGGCCTTAATCGACGCGCATCCAGCTTGATTTGCTTTGTGGGGCAGCGTACGCTTGAAATTTACGCGATCCACTTTTATCTTCTGCAGTTCGCGTATTTTAATGCAAGCCCCTTCGCGAATGGTTTGGTGGCATTTGTAATGGCGCCGGCTCTTTCTATTTTCATCGCTGACTATCTGTTGAAGCCAAATAAGACCGCGGCTCTGATCCTATTCGGCAGGAAATAGCCATTGAAGTCCACTCTTTGGAATCACCTCCGGGTGTTTTTTACCTACCTGCGTCCGGCTTCGGCGGGATTTTTCTTTTCCGAGGGACGTAGCCATTCACTAGAGCCGATCAGCTACCCTGCGGGCGGAACATGGCTGGGTCCTTGACATGCTGGAGTTCAGCGAGGGCACGGACGACGGCCGGCAGCCGACGCGCAATCACGGTTACGACGTCATCGTGGGCGGCAGGCTCTTCACGGACTATCCCGACCACCTGCGGCAGCGCATCTACATTCCTTGCATTAGCGACTGGAGCACAGGCAGTGGGCCGCTATCAGCTTCGGTCCAGATACTTCGATGTCTACAAGCGGCAGCTTAGCCTGGGCGACTTTGGACCGGCGGCACAGACGCGATTGCGGTCCAACAGAGCCTGGAATGTCGCGCAATTCCTGACATCCAGGCGGGCCGGTTGGCAGAAGCAATTAAGAAGTGCCTCCGAAGATGGGCGAGTCTGCAAGGCGCCGGTTACGGCCAGCACGAACAGAGATTCGAAGCCCTCAGGGCGCAATACCTACTACACGGCGAGGTCGACAACGGGGTCTGACCATGAGCGACGAAGTAATTATGGTAGCGAAGGTCGGCGGCGCAGCGGCACTTGCGCTCGGCTATCGCTTAAAGTTCATTCCGAGGAGCTGGTGGCCGCGCGGCGTCTCCTTTCTGGGAAGCATGGGCGTCGGATGTCTGGTAAGCGGCGCAGCGGTTCAGCCTGGTACTGGGCAGCTCACCCACATGCTGGTAGTGGCCGCCTCTGCGGTATTCGGGCTGGCGATCGTCAACAACGGGACGCAACAAACTCTCGAGTGGATGGACGCTTTCCGTCGCCGTGTCACGGGGAGCCGAGATGCAGAGCATCAACCTGGGGGCAAACGCCATCATCTTTGCCGGCTCGATGTGGGCCGTCCTAACCGCACTGGCGGTACGCTGATCCTCTCGTTGGTCAACTTCGCCGCTTTTGGGAACATGTTTCGCCATTGGCATGCTGTAGCCAGGGTGAGTCAGGTGGCGACCCCTTCGATGTGCTCGTCGACGTGCTCGATCGGTCTGGCAAGGCGGCGGGAATCCTGGCTGACTATGCCGACCAGCTCAAGCTCGCAGGCCTTGCCTGCGAGTGCACCTAGGATTCTCTTACCGTCGCACACTGACGGCGAAGGCGTGAACTACCAGTAGAGGAGGCCTACCAGTAGAGGAGGCGCTTCCACCACGGCCCAAAGTCGGAATGAAATGGCGCCTTCCAGCCTTTGTGCACCCGCTTTATGGCGTCGTCTTGGCAGACGCCTACGGAAAGGAGGCGGTGCAACTCTTTTTCGGCACCCTCACTGGCGAAGACCTGCGTGGCCAATGGCGCAACATCCTCCGGGCAAACCTTTTCCGGTGGACCTACAAATCCTACGCCGCGATCCGGTACAAGTCCGCAAAACCACGCGCGTTCATTGCATGGCCGCTGCTCGTCGCGAATCCAGTAGTCGGCGACGCCCACGGCGATGAAAACCACGAAGAGCAAGGCGGCTTTCTTACTTGCCGCCCGCCAAATGTATATTGTGACTCCAGCAACTGCGATAGCGCCCATGCAAAGCTCTCCCGCTTGTGGATCTCAGCGAAGGCGAGCATGACACGCCCGATGGCGCTCGCACATCGCCCAATTGGGTTATCTAAGTGGCACCAAATCGGTCCGACGCGCAGGTTGGTCGAAGGACGTTTTATCGTCTAGCGTGGTTACATGCTGTAACAGACAAGTCTGGAATCGGCGCTCTTGTCGGAGGGAATCCGATAGTCAAAAAAGCCGCGGCCCCGCTGGACACGATTCCGCACATGCGGCTTCACTAGGGGCTGTGCGGCTCCCGATGTACGCCCCGACCAGAAAATGGAAGCCCGCGTAATCGATTGGTTACGCGGGCTTTGTCTTTTCCGATTCAGTGATTGCCCTGGCGATATTGCCAGTCCGGCTGGTCAGGGCGGGATCACCGCAAAATTTCCTTACATCTCAGACATTGTTCTGTGTCCGTGATGGTCTAGCCTTAACCCCATTCATCGAACTCATGGAATGCCGCACGATGGCGGTTTATCGTGCGGCCGCGTTTATTACTGATGACCTGGCGTGACGTCTTACTGATTGGTTGTGGATGGGTAGGTGCCTGCGTGGCCGCGGGGTGGATCCTGAGCGCGGCGGTCGGGGTGTTCGGGTGAACCTGCCGGGCTCCCTCACTGCGCTTTCGATACCAGCACCGGATCGTTCCGATAGAGGTCCGGGAACATCTTCTTCAGGTTGCCGATCTTCGGCAGGTCGTTGAAGACGATATACATGTCGCGCGGGTTCCGGGCCAGATAATCCTGGTGGTAGCTCTCGGCGGCATAGAACGGCTTGTTGGGCTCCACGCGCGTCACGATCGGCGACGGCCAGGCCCTGCTGGTGCCCAACTGCGCAATATAGGCTTCGGCAATCGATTTCTGCTCCGGTGTAAGCGGGAAAATGGCGGAGCGGTATTGCGTGCCGTGGTCCGGCCCCTGGTAGTTCAGTTGCGTCGGATTATGGGCGACCGAGAAAAAGACCTGCAGCAGCTTGCCGTAGGTAATTTGCGTGGGGTCGTAGCGGACTTCCACGGACTCGGCGTGTCCGGTATTGCCGGTGCCCACTTTCTCGTACTGCGCCGTATTGGCCGCGCCCCCCGCGTAACCGGATGTGACCAGCGTTACGCCACGTACATGCTGGAACACGCCTTGCACGCCCCAGAAGCAGCCGCCGGCGAAGACCGCCGTGGCGGAATGGCTGGTGCCCGGTTTTTCGTCGACGGTGGGGGCCGGAACCTTCACTGCGTCCTCGGCCGACAGGGCGGGTACCCGGTAGGTGGTGGCGATGGCCGCGACGAAGGCGAGCCCCATCATCTTGAGCGTGGTAGGGCGGGTCCAGCGTTGCAGCGTGGTGATGGCGGTCATGGTGGTGTTCCTTTCGCTGTCGAAATCAGTGTGGATGGCTTGAACCGGTCCTGGCCACGGCCTCAGCCGAACGTGAACGCGTAGGCCTGCACGCCGGGGTCCAGAAACTCGATGGCAAAGGTGCGGTCGCGTATCGTGCCGTCTTGCCGCACCAACTGGTAAAGGCGCTGGTCCGTGACCGTGCCGGTGCCGTCGGCGGCCAGGTCCGTGCCGTGCGATGCCCCTGGCGACTGGCCATCGATCGTCACGCGGAAACGCACCGGCTTGCCGTCGCGGCCGGGGCCCAGCACCAGATGCAGATCGCGGGCGTGGAAGCGGTAGACGATGCGCCCATCGGGCTTCACCAGCGAGGCGTGCTCGTCGCCGATATTCCACTGGCCGGCCAGGCCCCACTGGTTCAGCGCAGGCTGGACGGGCGCGCTGTAGTCCTTCGTGGCGTCTTGCCGGGCACCGCCGGGCGAGGCGAAATTCTCGGCCCGCGCGTAGCCGACATAGGTTTCCGGCGACTGCACGGCGCGGGCGTCGGCGGCCAACTCCACGCCCGATGCCTTGCCCTGTACCGTCCCTTCCGCCGCGCCCGCACCGACAGCAGCCATCCTGCCCACATCGCCGTGGCCGGCCTCGGCCAGCAGCTCGCGGATGACCTGCTCGGACTGGTCGTATTCGCCTTCGCCGAAGTGGTGGAAGCGCACGCGTCCCTGGGCGTCGATGAAGTAGTGCGCCGGCCAGTAGTTGTTGTGGAAGGCGCGCCAGATGGCGTAGTTGTTGTCGATCGCGACCGGGTAGGTCACGCCCAGGTCCTTCGTCGCCTTGCGGACGTTGTCGATATTGCGCTCGAACGCGAACTCGGGCGCATGCACGCCGATCACCACCAGCCCCTGGTCGCGATACTTGTCCGCCCACGCCTTCACGTACGGCAGCGAGCGCAGGCAGTTGATGCACGAATACGTCCAGAAATCGACCAGTACCACCTTGCCTCGCAGGGCGTCTGCCGTCAGGGGCGGCGAATTCAGCCACGCCACCGCGCCATCGACACCGGGAAACTTGCCTTCGACCGGCAGGTTCGATGCATGGTCGGCGGCCGCGCGCATCATCATCGACCCACCGGATGCCTCGGGCCTGGCCGACATCGCCATACTGTTCTGCGCCATCGCCTGGGGCCTGGCCTGCATCATCATCGCGCCGCCGCCGCCGCCGCCGCCGCCGCCGCCGCCGCCGCCGCCGCCGCCGCCGCCGCCGCCGCCGCCGTCGCCGTCCTTGCGGCCCGCGAAGGCATCGACCAGCCGCTGCTCCAGGCCGCCGGTGGCTACCGTGGAAATACGCGTGAGGATGCCAGTATCGAGCCCGAGCGCGATGGCGGCCACGCCCACGAGCATGGCGGCGCCGATGCCGCGCCGGATCCATTCGCCCGCGCCCAGCGACCGTTTCATGGCGGCGAACACGCGGCCGCCTACCAGTAGCGCCACCGCCAGCGACGTGGCGGCGCCGGCGGCATAGGCGAGCAACAGCAGGGTGGTGCCGATGCTGGCGCCCTGCAGTGCTGCGCCCGTCAGCACCAGGCCCAGGATCGGGCCCGCGCAGGGCGCCCAGAGCAGGCCCGTGGCGATGCCGAGCACGAACGACGACGCCGGGCCGGCCGGGCGTCCGTCGGCCTGGGCGAAGCTGGTCAGGCGGCTGCCGGCACGTACCAGCGGCTGGGTCAGCCGTTCGGCCAGGCTCGGCAGCAGCAGCGTCACGCCGAACACGGCCAGCATCGCGATGGCCAGCCAGCGGCCAAGTTCATTGGCCTGCGCTACCCAGCCGCCGCCCACGGCGGCCAGCGTGGCCACGCCGGCGAACGTGATGCCCATGCCGGCCAGCAGGGGCAGTCCGCTGCGCACGAACGGCTGGTCGGCCCGCGCGAATACGAACGGGAGGACAGGCAGGATGCAGGGGCTCAGGATCGTCAGGACCCCGCCCAGGTAGGCAAGTATCAGCAGCAGCATGGCGTGGTGCTCGTGGTCGGTGGCTGGGGAGTGTCGCGGTGCCCGCGGGTCAAGGTCAGGCGGCAGCTGGCCGGAAGGTCATTGCCACGCCGTTCATGCAATAGCGCAGACCGGTGGGCTTGGGTCCGTCATCGAATACATGGCCCAGGTGACCGCCGCAGCGGCGGCAATGCACCGCGGTGCGGATCATCCCGAACGTCACGTCCTGGGTGGTGCCCACCGCATTGGCCAGCGGCGCCCAGAAGCTGGGCCAGCCGGTGCCGCTGTCGAACTTGGTATTCGACGCGAACAGGTCGAGCTGGCAGCCCGCGCAGGCGAACACGCCCTTGCGGTGCTCGTCGTTGAGCGGACTGCTGAACGGCCGTTCCGTGCCTTCCTGACGCAGCACGTTGTACTGGGCGGCGGTCAGCTTCTTGCGCCAGTCGGCATCGCTCATGGTCACTTCGAATTTCTCGGGGGCCTGCGGGGCGGTGCCGGCGCTGGCCGGGCCCGCCAGCAGCCGCCAGCCGCCCAGGGCGGCCACCGCGGCAGTCAGGGTGCCGCCGGACAGCAGAAAGCGTCGGGTGATGCGCATGGTGGACTCCGTGCTCAGGAAGGGGTGATCGGATGGTAGGCAACCGGGCGTATCGGAGTCCTCGCCGAACCTTAAACAATTCGTGATAACTGCCTGCGGCGGATTTCTGCACAATAGCGACACATTCCCCATTTCCCGAGCTTTCCCGCAGCCCCTGCCCACCCGGTACAACATGGAACACCCGAAACGGATCCTGCTGGTCGAAGACGATGCCGGCATTGCCAACGTGCTGGCCATGCATCTGCGCGACGAACGCTACGAGGTCGTACACAGCGCCGACGGCGCCGAAGGCCTTCGCCTGCTGGAGCAGGGCGGCTGGGACGCGCTGGTGCTGGACCTGATGCTGCCCGGCGTGGATGGGCTGGAAATCTGCCGGCGGGCGCGTGCGATGACGCGCTACACGCCGATCATCATCACCAGCGCGCGGTCCAGCGAGGTGCACCGCATCCTGGGACTGGAACTGGGCGCTGACGACTACCTGGCCAAGCCGTTCTCGGTGCTGGAGCTGGTAGCGCGCGTCAAGGCGCTGCTGCGGCGCGTGGAGGCGATGGCCCGCGATGTGCGCGCCGACGCCGGTAGCCTGGAACTGGCTGGCCTGGCCATCGACCCGCTGGCGCGCCAGGCTTCGGTCGACGGCCGGCGGCTCGATCTCACGCCGCGCGAGTTCGACCTGCTGTACTTCTTCGCACGCCATCCCGACAAGGTTTTCTCGCGCATGGACCTGCTCAACGCGGTCTGGGGCTATCAGCACGAAGGCTACGAACACACCGTGAACACGCATATCAACCGGCTGCGCACCAAGATCGAGGCCGATCCGGCGCGCCCGATGCGAATCCTGACGGTCTGGCGCCGGGGCTACCGGTTCGTGGCCGACCCCGCTGCTGCGCCCATGGGCGAGGTGGAAGACAAGGGGACCGAAGGGGAGCCATCGTGAACCTGTCGCTGACCCAGCGCCTGTCGGCCGTGTTCGCGGCGCTGCTGCTGGCCTGCTGCGGGGCGTCGGCCTGGCTGCAGGTGCGCGCCAACGCGATGCACGAGAAAGAGGTGATCCAGAGCCTGTCGCGCGGCCTGGCCGCCTACATCGCGCGCAATGCCCTGCTGGAGGACCAGAGTGCCATCGCCCCGCAGGCGCTGCGCCAGCTGTTCGGCCAGTTGATGGTGGTGAACCCCAGCGTCGAGGTCTATCTATTGGACGACCAGGGCCATATTCGCGGCCACGATGCGCCCAGCGGCCACCTGATCCGCGATCGGGTCGATCTGGCGCCGGTGAAGAAGCTGATCGACGGCGGCGCGCTGCCGATCCTGGGGGACGATCCGCGCAGCGCGTCCGGGCGCAAGGTGTTCAGCGCCGCGCCGTTGCGGCAGGGCGGCTATATCTATGTGGTGCTGATGGGCGAGACGCACGACCGGCTTGCCGCGCGGGCGTCGCAGGATTCGGTCATGCGCACCACGCTATGGTCGATGGCGCTGGTGGCCTCGCTGGGCCTGATCGCCGGCCTGGTGGCGTTTGCGCTGATCACGCGGCCGCTGCGCCGGCTGACCAACGAGATCCGGCAGTTCGATTCCGGCGATGCCTACACCGCCGGCGACCCGCAGGCGACGCCGGCAGAGCCCGTGCCGCGCGACGAGATGGCGGCGCTCGAATCGGCGTTTCGCCAGATGTCGGACCGCATCGACAGCCAGTGGCGCGCGCTCAAGCAGCAGGACCAGGAACGGCGCGAGATGGTGGCCAACATCTCGCACGACCTGCGCACGCCGCTGACGTCGTTGCACGGCTACCTGGAAACCTTGTCGGTCAAGGCCGACAGCCTGAGCGCGGACGAACGCCAACGCTATCTGGCGATTGCGCTGGCGCAGAGCGCCAAGGTCGGCGGACTGGCCCAGGCGCTGTTCGAACTGGCGCGGCTGGAGCATGGCATGGTGCAGGCCGTGCCCGAGGACTTCTCGATGGTTGACCTGACGCAGGACGTGCTCGAAAAATTTGCCTTGCCTGCCGAGGCCAAGCATTTGCAACTGCGCGCCGGGGTGCCCCCCGCGTTGCCGGCCGTGTCGGCCGACCTCGGCATGATCGAACGCGTGCTGACCAATCTGCTGGACAACGCGATCCGGCACACGCCGGCCGGCGGTACGGTCGAGATCGACCTGGCGAGCCAGGACGGCAGGGTGGCGGTCACGGTCAGCGATACGGGGCCGGGCATTCCGCCGGCGCTGCGCGAGTCGATCTTCCAGCGGCCGTTTCCGTCAGGCGGCGCGCATCGGGGCGGCGGCCTGGGCTTGCTGATCGTGCAGCGCATGCTGCAGCTGAATGGTAGCCAAGTGAAGCTGGTGGACCGGCAGGGCGGTACGACGCTGACGTTTGCGCTGCGGGCGGCGGCGCGGTAGCAGCCATGGCTGGCATGTGCTGTACGGCATCCATCGGCCGGCCTTTCCTTCGTCTGAAAGGGGGGCAGGCGGCCACGTGGGCCGATGCGGCGCGCGGTAGTGCGGGGTGTTCGATGCACTGCACGCCTCGTTCAAGGGCGCGATGCGAAGCGACTGGCCGCGCCGGATATCTGGCGGGCCACCGTATGGCCAAGTTCAACCCGTTGCTACGTATCGGGCACATGATTGGTAGTTGGGCGAGCTATGTAGGCGGCGTGGGCCTGCGGCGCTGATGCGCCAGGGTAGGCACGAGCCCGCCGACCTACAGCAGCGCGAAACGTGCGGCCTGCGGCCCCACCACCGCCGGCCGGCTGACCGGATACCGATGATGGTCGCCGCCGGCCTCGAACGACAGGTAGTCGGGTGTCCAGCGCAACCCGCGCAGGATCCGGGTTTCCAGACCGTCGACAACGATGGCGCCGCCCTGCACGGTGACGCGGTCACAAGGCAGGCGCAGCAGCTCGGCGTCGTCGCCGAAGTAATGGGCTTCCAGCAGGATCGAAGCGGCTTGGTAGGCGGGCATGAGGGTCGTGGGTGCGGCGGATCGAATACTGTATAAACATACAGTAGTATAGCGGCGTTGCCTCGCGGCCGCACGTGCCTGATTCTCAATTTTCGTGGCCGGCGCCCAATTCAGAAAAGTCTTGCTTCCCCGACATCGCGACGTGGCCGGCGCACGTCCATGGCCCATCCATCGCTGCCCCATCGCCAGATTGGTATAACCTGAAGTGCAGGAACCTCCGATCTTCCGGCGTCTCTCGACATCGGAGAAACGTCTCGAAGCGGGAGGCTGCGGATGTTGGAAAGGGAAAGCAGGACGTGCTGGTTTGCCGCGGGGTTGCTGATGGGGGCCATCACGGCGGGCATATGTGCATGGCTCGGCGTTCAACGCGCGCGACGCGACAGGTTGCCGGCCGGAACGTCTGGCGCGGCCGATGCCGATGATGCCGGAGCGCCGGCGGGGCCCCCTGTCAGGCCGGTTCCTTCGGTGGCCGCGTCGCACCAGACCGACGGTGGGTCCGACATGTTCGAGTACCGTGGGTTTGTCGTGCATCTGTTCTGGCAGGCCCTGGCGCCGGAGCGTTATCGCGCGTGGTGCGATATCTGGGAAGCCGGGGCGGTGGTGCAGGAAGCAGGCGGTCCGCCGGCCACGTTCCTGAGCGCGGCCGAAGCGCGGCTGGCAGCGGGGGCATGGGCACGCCACTGGGTGCAGAACAATGGCTAGGGCAGTCACGCCATCCCGCCGACGTGGGGCGTGAATCATGCAGACGCGCGGTGTGATGCGTGGAGCCTGCGTGATACGATGACTCGCTTCATTTGGAGTTCATGATGTTTGTCTGCCAGAACCAGCCTTGCGGCGCGCAGTGGTCGCCCGACGAGGTGGAGATCCGGAACGAAGGGCAGGGCCCGCTGTTTCGCTGCCCGCTGTGTGGCGCGCGCAATCACCTGGAGGCCCGCGATGGGCCGGACGGCGCGCCAAGATACCGCCAGGTTCCTCGGGCTCCCGCCGCAACGGCGACGGAGCGTCCGTCCAGGCCGGCGCCTCATCGCGGAAAACGGCACTGATTCCGTCGCGCAAAAGGGGCACCGCCATCCACGATAGCGATGTCACCTCAAGCCGGCGCGGTCTCGTACCGTTAAGACAATCATGGACATTAGCGATATCTCTCACGATGCCGCCTCCAATGCCGAAGTCATTGGATGGGCGGGTGCATCCCCTCAGGTCATTGCCAGGGTGCTGAACACCGCGCTGGCCGCGCAGGATCTCTCGGGCTTTGCCGCGCTGCTGTCTGACATCGCACGAGACCGCGGCCTCAAGGGGGCGCGCGGCACGCATCAGTCGATCTACGACATGCCGTATGCGAGCCTGCTGCCGCGCCAGAAGCATATGCTGGCCGATGCGTTCGACCTGTTCCTGCGCCTGGGGCTCGAATTCCGCGCGCGTGGCGACGGGGCGGACGATGATCTGACCGATGACGGCGACGACGCGCCGCCGCTGCGTGACATGGACGACGACGACGTGATCGACGAAGACTGACGCGCAGCACCGGATGCTTCACGTCATACGACTGTTTGACCCCACCACATCCTTCGGCCCGCCCAGTGCGGGCCGTTTTGCTTGCAGTGCGGTCAACGCGTGCACCGGCGTCAGGCGCGTTCCAGCAGGCCGATCTCCCTGACCGCCACCGACAGCATCGACAGGGCCGCCGCACCCGACACACCCGACGCGCGCTGGTCGGTCAGCATCTGCGCGTAGCGGTCCAGGGCCACCTGACGGCTGCCGCGCCAGGTGTGGATCATTGCCGCCGCATCGTCGCTGTCCTGTGCCTGGGCCAGTACGCTGGTGGTCAGTGCGCGCTTGAGCCGGCCCAGGTCTTCCAGCGTGGTTGTGCGTGCGAGCAGGTCCCAGTGCGTATCGGCCGGCAGCGACAGCGCGCGTTCTCGCAGCCAGCCGAAGTTCAGTTCGGTGTCGAGTGCGAAGTAGACCGCCGCCACCGCCGCCAGGCTGCGGTGGCAAGCCCCGGCCACCTCGGCAATGTCGAGCGCGGCGGCAGCGTTGTCGCTGGCGGCCACACGCAGGGCCAGGTCGTCGTCGACACCGGCCTCGGTCAGCGACAGGGCTGCATCGGCCATGGCCTGCGACGTCTCGGGCGGCAGCAGCGTCGCCAGTTGCGGCGTCAGCCACTGCGCGGCCTCCATGAATCGCGTGGCACCCGGCTCGACCGTGCCACCGCCCCGGAGGTAGCGCACGAACCATAGCGTCGCGCGTTCCAGCAGCCGGCCCAGCGCGCCAAACATGCGAGCCTGGATGGCATCGTCCACGCGGTTGTCGAGAGCGTCGATGCGTTCCCACAGTCCGGTCAGCCCGAATACGTCGCGCGCCAGCAGGCAGGCGCGCACGATGTCGGCGGGCCGGGCGTCGGTCTCTTCCATCAGCCGATGGACGAAGGTGGCGCCGATGCGGTTCACCAGCATGTTGGTCAGGTGCGTGGCCAGGATCTCGCGCCGCAGCGGGTGCCGCTGCATGGTCGCGGCATGCTGCTGCTGCAGCGGCTTCGGGAAGTAGTCGACCAGCAGGCCAGCCACCAGTGCATCTTCGGGCAGGTCGGACACCAGCAGCTCGTCGTAGAGCCACATCTTGCTGTAGGCCAGCAGTACCGCGCGCTCGGGCGATGTCAGGCCCTGGCCCAGCGACTTGCGTTCGGCGATGTCGGTGTCGGACGGCAGGAATTCGAGCGGACGGTTGAGGCGGCCCGCGCGTTCCAGCCAGCGAATCAGCCGGCCCTCCGCATCGATCAGCGTCGGCGCCTCGCGCCCCGCCACCGACAGCGCCTGGGTCTGGTAGTAGTTGTCCTGCAGCACCAGCAGGCCCACCTCGTCGGTCATCTCGGCCAGCAGCTTGTTGCGCTGCTTGCCGGTCATCTCGCCATCGGCGACGACCAGGCCGAGCAGGATCTTGATGTTGACCTCGTGGTCCGAGCAATCGACGCCGGCCGAGTTGTCGATGGCGTCGGTATTGATGCGGCCGCCGTTGCGCGCGAACTCGATGCGGCCCAGTTGCGTGAAGCCCAGGTTGCCGCCTTCGCCCACCACCTTGCAACGCAGTTCGTTGCCGTTCACGCGGATCGCGTCGTTGGACCGGTCGCCGGCCTGCAGGTGCGTCTCGGTGCTGGCCTTGACGTAGGTGCCGATGCCGCCGTTGTAGAGCAGGTCCACCGGCGCGGTCAGGATCGCGTGCATCAGCTCGTTCGGCGACAGCGCGGACGCCTGGATGCCCAGCGCTGCCTGCACCTGCGGCGACAGCGGAATCGTCTTGGCCGTACGCGGAAACACACCGCCGCCGGCCGAAATCAGCGAGGTGTCGTAGTCGGCCCAGCTGGAGCGCGGCAGGTCGAACAGGCGCTGGCGCTCGGCCAGGGCCTTCGCGCAATCGGGGTCCGGATCCAGGAAGATATGCCGATGGTCGAACGCGGCCAGCAGCCTGATATGGGGCGACAGCAGCATGCCGTTGCCGAACACATCGCCGGACATATCGCCCACGCCCACCACGGTGAACGGCGTGCTCTGGATATCCACGCCCATTTCACGGAAGTGCCGCTTGACACTTTCCCACGCGCCGCGCGCCGTGATGCCCATCTTCTTGTGGTCATACCCGACCGAGCCGCCCGACGCGAAAGCGTCGTCGAGCCAGAAGCCGTATTCGGCAGAGATGGCGTTGGCGTAATCGGAGAACGTGGCCGTGCCCTTGTCGGCGGCCACCACCAGGTAGGGGTCGTTCTCGTCGCGACGCACCACATCCGGTGGCGGCACCAGCTGGCCCGATACCAGGTTGTCGGTCAGGTCCAGCAGGCCGCGCAGGAAGGTCTGGTAGCAGGCCACGCCTTCGGCCAGGAAGGCATCGCGATCCGTGGCCGGCGGCGGACGCTTGACCACGAAGCCGCCCTTGGAGCCTACCGGAACGATCACGGTGTTCTTGACCATCTGGGCCTTCATCAGGCCCAGCACCTCGGTGCGGAAGTCCTCGCGGCGGTCCGACCAGCGCAGGCCGCCGCGTGCCACGCGCCCGCCGCGCAGGTGCACGCCTTCGACGCGTGGCGAGTAGACCCAGATCTCGAACATCGGGCGCGGTTCGGGCAGGCCCTGCACCAGCGCCGGATTGAACTTGAACGACACGTACGGGCGCGCCTGTCCGTCCGCGCCGCGATGGAAATAGTTGGTGCGCACCGTGGCGTCGATCAGGTTCAGGAACAGCCGCAGGATGCGGTCCTCGTCCAGGTTGGGCACCTGGTCGAGCGCGGCATCGATATCGGCCAGCCACTTGCGGGTGCGCGGGTCGTTGGTCTTTTCCGCGTGATCGGGGGCGGGCTCGGCCGCCGTGGCCGGGTCGAAGCGCGCCAGGAACAGCGACACCAGCATCGCGGCGATGTTGGGATTGGCCGTCAGCGCCCGTTCGATATACGCGTTGCTGAACGTGGAGCCCACCTGACGCAGGTACTTGGTGTAGGCGCGCAGGATGGTCACGTCGCGCGCGGCCAGGCCCGCGCGCAGCACCAGCCGGTTGAAGTCGTCGTTCTCGATCTCGCCATTCCAGGCGCGCGCGAAGGCGTCCTCGAACAGCGGCTTGATTTTCTCGATGTCGATGTCCAGCGGCTTGCCGTCGGGGTCGGCCACGATTTCCAGTCCGAAGTCGTGAATCCACACCGGCTCGCAGCCATCGGGCTCGATCAGGTAGGGGCGCTCTTCGTCCACGCGCACGCCCAGGTGTTCCAGCATCGGCAGGCTCAGCGACAGCGCGATGGGTTCGCCGGCGCGGTACACCTTGAAGCGGAACGCGCCCGATGGGGCCTCGATCGGCCGGTACAGGTTCATCGCCAGCTTGCTGGGATGCTGGCGCGCATGTTCCATCAGTTCGATATCGCGCACTGCGGTGCGGGCCGCGTAGTCCTCGCGAAAGCCGGCCGGGAACGAGTCGCCGTAGCGGCGCAGCAGCCGGTTGCCCTGTTCCTCGCCACGGCTGTCGTGCAGCGCCTGCGCCAGATCGTCCTGCCAGCGGCGCGTGGCCTGCACGATCTTTTCTTCAAGCTCGCGCGTGTCCACCTCGGGCATCGTGCCCGGTTGGCCGCGCACCGTCAGCTGGATGCGTGCGAGCGGCGATTCCGACAGCTGCGGGCTGAACTCGCAACTGGTGCCGTTGAACGACTGCACCAGCAGCTTCTGGATGCGCTGGCGCAGGTCGGTGTTGTACTTGTCGCGCGGCACGAAGACCAGGCACGAGATAAAGCGGTCGAAGCGGTCTCGCCGCACGAACAGCCGCGTGCGCTGGTGTTCCTGCAGGCGCAGGATGCCCAGCGTGATGTCGAACAGTTCGTCCTCGTCGGCCTGAAACAGTTCGTCGCGCGGATACTGCTCCAGGATCGTCACCAGCGACTTGTACAGGTGGCCCTTGGTCAGGAAGCCGGCCCGCTGCAGGATATTGGCGCACTTGCGGCGCACCAGCGGAATCTCGCTGGTGCTGACCATGTAGGCCGTGGACGTGTACAGGCCCACGTAGCGGCGTTCGCCGAACAGGTTGCCATTGGCGTCGAGCAGCTTCACGCCCACGTAGTCGAGATAGCCCGGCCGGTGTACCGTGGACCGCGAGTTGGCCTTGGTGATGAAGATCGGCGATGCGCCTTCGATGATGGCGCGTGCGGCGGGCGGCAGGGGTGTGACATCGTCAGTGCCCGGGTCGCGCAGCGCCTCGCGCAGGATGCCCGCGCCGGAGCCCGCCACGCCGCGCAGGAAGTACTGGCCGTCGCGCGACACCAGTTCATAGTCGCGCTGGCCCAGGAATGTGAAATGGTCGTCGAGCATCCATTCCAGGAACGCCCGCGCCTCGGCCGACTCCGGCGTGCCGGCATCGGCCGCGTGGGCCATGCCGGCCACGGTTTCCTCGGCGATCTGGCGCATGCGCGGCCAATCTTCCACGGCCGCGCGCACATCGCCAAGCGCGGCGCCGATGCCCACGCGCAGCGCATCGAGCCGCGTGGCCTCTCCGGTGCGGTCCACTTCGAAATGGATGAACGATTCGAGCCGGCAGCTATCGGTGCTGGCTTCGGTGCCGCCCAGGCCGATGCTCTCGATCGCCCCGCGCGCGTCGCGGCAGACGCGGAATACCGGATGGATGGCCGAATGCAGGGTCAGGCCGTGACGGTTGATCTCCATCGTCACGGAATCCACCAGGAACGGCATGTCGTCGTTCACGATCTCGACGATCGTATGGTCGGAATGCCAGCCGTGTTCTTCCAGGTTGGGGTTGTACACGCGCAGCCGCGCGGCACCCGAGACGAATTTCTGGGCCGTCTGCCAGTGCGCCATCACGGCGCCGTACAGATCGGCGACGTCGCGCGCCAGCAGGTCTTCGGCATCGGCCAGGTCGTAGTAATGCCGGAACAATGGCTCGACGATGGCAAACGTGGCGGCGGGCAGGCGTTCACGCGCGAATGCAACCAGATCATCGAGCAGTTGCGCAACCTTTTCTTCGTTCTCGGGGGGCATGGCCTCTCCTCGCTGTTCTCGGTGGTGTGCCGGTGCATGCTCACACTGTAGGAAAGATTTACGAGGCCGGGGCCACAAAACGACGACGCCCCGCAGGGGCGGGGCGTCAGGGTCGTGACCGGTGGGCGCAGGGCCGAAGCCCTGGTGCGGGTCAGGCGGCCAGCGCGTGTTGTGCGGTGCGGCTGGCGTGCTCGGCCACCACCAGCGATAACTCGGCGGTGTTGCGGGCTGCCTGGCGGCTGTGGCGTTCGGCGTGATGGTCCAGCGTGGCGGTCATGCGATGCAGCAGACTGGTCAACGCGGTGCGTTCCGCCGGCGCCAGATGCGAGATCGAGACCGAGTGCAGCGCCCGCACGGCCAGCGCCGCGCGTTCCAGGCGCGAACAGGCTTCGAAGGCGATCTGCGGCGAGCCATCGCTCGGAAACTCCAGCCAGCCATCGGCATGGAGTTCGCGCAACAGCCGCTCGGTCTGGGGCACGTCGAGGAAGATCGCGCCCTGGCATGGCTGGCCGCGCGTGAAATCACCAGACTGGACGGCGCGCAACAACAGCCATTTTGGATAGGTCAGCCCGGAGACGCTCAGCGTCTGTTCCAGGGCGCTTTTCCACGCGGTGACCGCATCGACAAGCGAGAGCACGACAGGCTCGTGGATTTCGAGTGCTTTGGGCTGCATTTGCTCAGGTCTCCCATAACAGGGTTTTCTTGCCGCCTGGACACTTCTTGGGCCGGTGCTTGGCCGGCCCGGACGGCTGGCGCCTGCCTCTCGTTCGGGCCGGTCGCTCTTCATTGAAAATCGTTAGGGACGAACACTATCAGCAATGTTGGGACATTTGCGTGACAGGTCGGGTATGTCCTAGTCAATCTTTTGGCTGAGGCGGCTGCGTTGCCGCTTGACGCTGCAGGGCAGGCGGGGTGTCTGACGTCTGATGTGCGCAAGGGCGGCAGAGGCGGCGCTGCCCGAATGAAAAAAGCCCCCGCGCGACGGCAGGGGCCTTGAGGCGCTGACAGTGAAAGCAAGCCCGGTGTGTCCTGGCCGCCGACTGTCTGGGTGCGGGATTTACTGCTTCTTGGCGCCGTCGGTGTACGGATCGGCCTTGCCGGACTTGGCGCCGTCCAGGTACGGATCGGGCTTGCCGCTCTTCGCACCGTCCAGGTAAGGATCCGGCTTGCCGGACTTGGCGCCATCGGTGTACGGGTCGGCCTTCTTGTTCGGGGCCAGGTCGGCGCGCGTCGATTTCTTCGCGCCATCGGTGTACGGATCGAACTTGCCGGACTTGGCCGGATTCTGGTTCGGATTCGCCTTGTTCTTGGTGTGGCTGCCGCTGTAGAGATCGCCGCCGTCCGTGTAGTTCTTCTGGGCGTGGGCCAGCTGCACGGCGCCCAGGGCAGTCAGGGCGGCAACGATCAGCGTCGGTACGGTCTTCTTCAGCATCATTATCCTCTCGAGTGAGGGCCGGTCGGTGGGATCGGCCAAAAACAGAAATTTGTAGAAAATGCCTGTATCGATAATCACACTGTACCGCTATTTGTGACGGCCTGCCGCCGGGAGTCGTAGTACCAACCCTCGGGCGACGGGCGCGTCACGTGACCGTCATGCCATCATCAGGCGGTCATTCGAGCGTGATGTTCTGGTCGGTCGCAATCTTCTTGCGCAGTTCCAGTTCGCGCTTGATCTGCGCGGCATATTGCTGCTGCGTATTGCCATCGGGATAGGCGCCGGCGTCGTGCAGGCGCTTCTTCACGTTCGGGTCCTGCAGTGCCTTGACCGCGGCATCGTGCACCTTGGCGACGATCGCTGCCGGCGTGCCTGCCGGGGCCACCAGGCCGTACCAGGCCATGTTGTTCATGTCCTTCATGCCTTCCTCGGCGAAGGTCGGCACATTGGGCAGGCCTTCCACGCGCTTGGGCGCGGCCACGGCCAGCGCGCGCAGCTTGTCGCTCTGGATGAAGGGCATCGACGACGGCAGGTTGTCGAACTGGGCGTTCACCTGGCCGGCCAGCGTGTCATTCAATGCCGGGCCCGATCCACGATAGGGGATGTGGACCATGTCGGTCTTGGTGATGTACTTGAACAGTTCGCCGTCCAGATGCGAGATGCTGCCCTTGCCGGCCGACGCATAGCTGTACTTGCCAGGGTTCGACTTGAGCAGGGCGACGAATTCCTTGAGGTTCTTCGCCGGCACCTTCGGGTTCACCGTCAGTACGTTCGGCACGTTCACGAGGTTCGTGATCGGCGCGAAATCCTTGATCGGATCGTAGGGGTTCTTGGCGTTCGTGGCCGGGTTGGTGGCCATCGTGCTTACGGTGGCGATGCCCAGCGTGTAGCCGTCCGGTGCGGACTTGGCCAGCGCGTCGGCGCCGATCGCGCCGCCGCCGCCGCCGCGGTTCTCCACCACCACCGGCTGACCCAGTTCGCGGCCCAGCGCGTCGGACACGGCGCGGCCAACGATATCGGTGGTGCCGCCCGCTGCGAACGGCACGATCAGGCGGATCGGCTTGGTCGGATACGACTGCGCCTGCGCGGCGGTTGCGACCAGGCCCAATGCGGCGAGGGCGCCCGCGGCGCCCACTTTCAGAACAGCTTTCAAGAGATGCCTCCCAACATATTGCTTGTATTGCCCGGATACGGACTCGGGTTCCGCAATACGGAACTACGTTCCGTGATATGCGGCGAAGAGCATTCAACCGCGAAAGGCGAGGGCCGGGATATAGGGGGGAACCCGTGGAGATCGGACCACCGGCGCCGCGACGTGGGGAAGGGGGCTTGCACCGCTCTGACCGGAAAGCAGGGGGCCGGAAAGCAGGGCCGGAAAAGCAGGGCCGGAAAAGCAGGGCCGGAAAAGCAGGGCCGGAAAAGCAGTGGGCCGGAAAGCAAAAAGCCCGAAGCGGGTAGCCTCGGGCTTTTCTGGAATTCGCTGGTGGGGCGTGAGTGACTCGAACACTCGACCTACGGATTAAGAGTCCGCTGCTCTACCAACTGAGCTAACGCCCCAACGAAGAGAAAGATTGTAGCAAGCGACTTTGTATCGCGCAAGCCCCTTCGAAGAGTTTTTTGAAGAAATTGCTGCGCCTTACAATGCGCAGATTCCTGAGCCGACCCTTTTCCGTCCTTCCGCCATGCACGCACGTGTCCTCCGCTATCTTGACGAAGTTGTTCGCCGTGGTTCGATCCGGCGCGCGGCGGAAACCCTTCACGTGGCGCCCACGGCAATCAATCGCCAGATCCTTGAACTGGAAGCCGAGCTTGGCGCGCCGCTGTTCGACCGCATCCACAAGCGCCTGCATCTGACGCCGCTGGGCGAGGCCGTGCTCGCCCATGTCCGGCAGACGCTGCGCGAACATGCGGCACTGCAGGCGCGCGTGGCCGAGATCAAGGGCGCGCGGCGTGGCATGGTGACGGTTGCCACCACATCGGGCCTGGCTGGCGCACTGATGCCGTCGCTGGTGCATGACTTTCGTCAGCATCAGCCGGGCATCGTCGTCCGCGTGGCCGACCTGCCGGTCAGCGGCATTGTTACGGCGGTGGAACAGGGCGATGCCGATCTGGGGCTTGGCTACGACCTGCCGGAAGTGGCGGCGTTTCGCGTGGTGGCCAGTCGCGACTGGTCGATCGGTGCCGTGGTGGCGCCTGGCCATCCGCTGGCCGCGCAAACGTCAGCCACGCTGGCCGAATGTGCGGGGTACCCGCTGATCCTGCCGGCGCCGTCGCTGTCCATCCGCGCACTGGTCGACGATGCGTTTGCCCGCCAGTCGATTGAGTTGATGCCGGTGGTGGAATCCACCTCGGTGGTGCTGATCCAGCGCCTGGTGGCCACGGGCGCCGGCGTGGCGCTGCTGAATCCGCTCGATGTGATGGAGGAGCGGGCGCGCGGATCAGTGGTGTTCGTGCCGTTGCGCGACAGCGGCCTGCAGCGCCAGACGCTGCGGCTCGTGGCGCGGGGCCGCAGCCCGCTGTCACCGGCCGCCGGATCGATGGCCGATGCCATGGCCCAGACCCTGGCCGGCCTGTTCCGCTAGTCGCCTCGATCGCTGTCTGTCCACATTTTGTGGACACCCCGCACGAAATTCTGCGCTTGGGGGTGCAAGCCGGCGGTGCGTAGACTCCGGGGCATACCTCATCCGGATACACGACTGCCATGACCCTGATCCTCCAGCACGCCGACGTACTGGTCACCATGGACGCCCAGCGCCGCGAGATCGCGGACGGTGCCCTCGTCGCCAACGGCCCTGCCATCGAATGGGTGGGCCCCACCGGCGATCTGCCCGAGACCTACCGTCGCAAAATCGACGATGGCAGCGCCGAGGTGGTGAATATGCGCGGCCATGTGGTGATGCCCGGTCTGGTCAATACGCACCATCACATGTACCAGAGCCTGACGCGTGCCGTGCCGGCCGCGCAGGACGCCGAGCTGTTTCGCTGGCTGACCAACCTGTACATGATCTGGTCGCACCTGACGCCCGAGATGATCCGCGTGTCCACGCAGACGGCGATGGCAGAGCTGATGCTGTCCGGCTGCACGACCACCAGCGACCACCTGTACCTGTATCCAAACGGCGCCAGGCTCGACGATTCGATCGATGCGGCGCGGCAGATCGGCATGCGCTTTCACGCCGCGCGCGGCTCGATGAGCGTGGGGCGCAGCCAGGGCGGCCTGCCGCCCGACGTGGTGGTCGAACGTGAGGCCGACATCCTGCGCGACAGCCAGCGACTGGTGGAGCAGTACCACGATGCCTCGCGCCACGCGATGCTGCGCGTGGTGCTGGCGCCGTGCTCGCCGTTCTCGGTGTCGCGCGACCTGATGCGCGAATCGGCCACGATGGCGCGCCACTATGGCGTGTCGCTGCACACGCACCTGGCCGAGAACGACAACGACATCGCATACTCCCGCGAGAAGTTCGGCATGACGCCGGCGCAATACGCCGAGGACCTGGGTTGGGTGGGTCGCGATGTCTGGCACGCGCACTGCGTGAAGCTCGATGACGAGGGCGTGGCGCTGTTCGCGCGCACCGGTACGGGCGTGGCGCATTGCCCGTGCTCGAACATGCGGCTGGCGTCGGGCATCGCGCCAATTCGCCACATGCGCGATGCAGGCGTGCCGGTTGGGCTGGGTGTCGATGGCAGCGCGTCGAACGACGGCGCGCACATGCTGGGCGAGGCGCGCCAGGCCATGCTGCTGCAGCGCGTGGGATTCGGTCCGGCGGCCATGAGCGCGCGCGAGGCGCTGGAGATTGCCACGCTCGGCGGTGCCCGGGTGCTGAACCGCGACGATATCGGCGCGCTGGTGCCGGGCATGTCGGCCGATATCGTAGCGTTCGACATGTCCGCCGTGGGCTTTGCCGGCGGGGGACACGACCCGGTGGCGGCGCTGGTGTTCTGTACGCCGGCCAATGTGTCGACCAGCATCATCAACGGCCGCGTGGTGGTGCGCGATGGCCGGTTGCGCACGGTCGATCTGCCCAACGTGCTGGCCGATCATCGCCGGCTGGCGCGCGCGCTGTTCGAGAGTGCCAGGGTTTGATGCCGCAGCGTTGGAAGATTTGATGAGCGGACCGCATGAGCGGTCCGGCCGTACATAGCGGGATCGCCAGAAAGCAAAAGGCCGGAAGCATCGCTGCTTCCGGCCTTTCTTTTGTCTGGTGGGGCGTGAGTGACTCGAACACTCGACCTACGGATTAAGAGTCCGCTGCTCTACCAACTGAGCTAACGCCCCGACGAAGACCGAGATTCTAGCAGCATTTTCAGCTTTGTCAAACGCTAGATGCGTGCCGCGCATAAATCGCTCCGAGGCCCGCCGGCATGCGCGCTGCAAGCCGACGCGTGAGCGGATCGATCGGTCGAACGACCGGCTGAACCATCGGCGGAACGATCGGCACATCGCGCTGACACACATGCATGGCATGCTGCGCGGTTGCGGTGGCGTCCGATGCGGAACATTCGACAAGTGACGGAACTTGCTGTGCCCGCCGCTGGTCATTGGGACGAATCTTATTCTGCTGATGGCGCGCAGGGGATCGAAGACGATTTCCGCAAAGCCATGTTAGGATTCTTTTCCACTTGCATATGGAGGGCTGTGATGATGGAAATCAAATTCCAGGAGCAAGACCGCTACGACATCAACAACGAGGGTTTGCTGTTCCACGCGCTTGTCGATGGTGAGCAAGTGACATGCGTGGTAACACGCGAAGCACTCTGGGAAGGGTTCAGTGCCGACCAGGTGCTGTCGCTGGAAGAGGCGTTCCGCGCCGGTCGTGACACGATCGAACGCGCGGCCGTGGTACTGATCGAGCAGGGTGTCCCCCAGCCGGTCGTGGTCAAGCGGGCGCACGTGGCGCCGGTCTGAAGGCCGGCCGACGGTAGCAACCCTCCGCCCGCCGGCTTCGGCCCTGCTTCACCGCAGGCCGGCCGGCGCGCCAGACGCCAGAAGGTTCAGGGCGCCTTTCGAGTAGTTCTCAGCAGTTTTTTCAAAGTCTGGTTGTCTGCATTGCCATTCAGGCAGGATGCGTCGTGTCCAGTGCCGTGCCATGCCGTGGCGCGGCCTGAACTGTGGCGTCCTGTTCCGGCTGGCTTGCCGGGCCGCCCGGCCGTGCTGCGCATTCCTCGAAAATGCGCGCCTGGCATTGCGCGCAGATTTCGGGCGATAGCCGCGCGATGATCGTGTGAAGTGCCTGCCGCTTGGTCGGGAAGATATGGTCGTTGCCCAGCTTGGCGGTGAATCCGGTCTGCTTCCACGTTTCGAGCACCTGCGTACGCGGGCGATGGAAGTAGAGATCGCCGCCGGCGGCGCGCCGTTCGCTCAGTTCGGCCTCCCACATCTCGGCGCCAGCCAGGTCGATAAAGTTCATGCTCTTGGTCATCGCCAGCAGGTGCTTCTGGTCGGCATCGACGGTGCGCAGCCAGTGCAGGCGATCGGTCACGTATTGCACCGCGCCGAAGTAGATTGCGCCTTCCATGCGCAGCAGCTTCAACTGCGGGCATTCGGGCTGCGGGCGTCGCAGTTCGTCCAGCGGCGTGAAGCGCCGGCCCGGGTCGTCCGCGTCGGGCACCAGGCTGCGTACGGCCGGGCGCGACGTGCGATAGAGATAGGCCACCAGCGACAGGATCGTACCTAGCAATACGGCCATTTCCAGCCGGATCACCAGTGTGGCGGCGAACGTGCCCACCGCGATGGCGAATTCCGTCCGGGAAAGCTGTGCGATGCGGCGCATCCGCTGGAAATCGAACAGGCCCCAGGCTACCAGCATCAGCATGGCCGCGATGGCGGCCAGCGGAATCTGGGCCAGCAGCGGGGCGCTGACGGTGACCAGCACCACGAGCAGCAGGGCCGAAAAAACGCTGGCCAGCGGCGTCTGCGCGCCAGCCTCGAAGTTCGGCATCGAGCGGTTCAGCGATCCGCACGAGATATAGCCCGAAAACAGCCCGCCGGCGATGTTCGACAGACCCTGGCCGATGAACTCGCGATTGGCGTCGACATGCTGCCCGGACCGCAGCGCCACGGCCTTGGCGATCGAGATCGACTGCCCCAGCGCCACAATGGTCAGCGCGGCGGCGATGCCGAGCAAGTCGGGCACCGTGCGCCAGTTGATGTCGGGCACATGGAAGGGAGGAATGGCCGACGGAATCGGGCCCACAACGTTCACATGCTGGGCGCCGCCCCAGCCGCTATGGTTCAGCATCATCGCCACGCAGTAGCCCGCCAGCAGGCCCAGCAGCATGAACGGCAGCCGCCGCGACACCCGCTTGAGGACGATGGTGACCACCAGCGTCACGGCACCGACGATCAGCGCGCTGCCATTGACGGTGTCGAGGTTCTCGAACAGGAAACGCACCACGCCGAACGCGCTGGTGCCCGTGGGCACTGCCAGGCCGAACAGGTCCTTGAGCGCGTAAAGGCCAATCAGCGTGGCCGCGCCGCAGGTGAAGCCGAGCAATACCGATGGCGAAATGAAGTTGGCCAGCGAGCCCAGCCGCAGCGCGCCGACCGCCAGTTGCAGCAGGCCCACCAGCATCGTCACGGCAAGGGCCAGCGCGATATAGTCCGGGCTGCCCGCGAAGGCCACCGGGCTCAGCATGGCGAACAGCGCCAGCGAATTGGCATTGGTCGGCCCGGACATCACATGCCAGCTCGACCCGAACAGCGCCGCCACGATGCACGGAATCACAGCCGTGTAGATGCCATATTGCGGCGGCAGCCCCGCCAGCGTGGCAAAGGCCACGCCCTGCGGCAAGACCAGCACCGCACCGAGCAGGCCGGCGATGACGTCCGCGCGCAGCGTCAGCGGGGTGACGCGTCGCAGCCACGGAAACCAGCGCTGCACGGTCGGGGTGTTGGCGCGGGCGGTGGCGCTCATTGGCTCAGTCGAGCTTGAGCGAGGCCACGACCGGGGTGTGGTCCGACGGCTGGTCCCAGCGGCGCGGTTCCTTGTCGATCAGGCAGGTCGTGCAGCGTTCGGCCAGCGCCGGCGTCAGCAGGATGTGGTCGATGCGCAGGCCCGCGTTGCGGCGGAAGCCCATCATGCGGTAGTCCCACCACGAGAACGTTTTCTCGGGCTGCTCGAACATGCGGAATGAATCGACCAGACCCATTGCCACGAGCGCCTTGAACGCATCGCGTTCCTGCGGCGACACCAGGTTCTGGCCTTCCCACTTGGCCGGGTCGTGCACGTCGCGGTCTTCCGGGGCGATGTTGAAATCGCCCAGCAGCGCCAGCTTCGGATACTTGATCATTTCGGCGCGCAGCCAGTCGGTCATGGCGCGCAGCCAGTCGAGCTTGTAGACGAACTTGTCGGAATCCAGCGCCTGGCCATTCGGGAAATAGGCGCTGATCAGCCGCACGTCGCCGTAGGTGCCGGCCACCACGCGCTGCTGGGCGTCTTCATAGCCGGGGATGTTGCGCACCACGTCGGTCGGCGCCGGCATGGCGCCGTCGCGCGCCACGATCGCCACGCCGTTGTACGTCTTCTGGCCCGTGAAAATGCTGTGGAAGCCGGCGGCTTCCAGTTCGGCCAGCGGATACTTGTCGTCGGGCAGCTTCAGTTCCTGCAGGCACAGCGCGTCGACAGGGGTGCCCGCGGCGTCCTGCGCGGCCAGCCATTGCAGTACCTGAGGCAGACGGACCTTCAGGGAATTGACGTTCCAGCTCGCGATTCTCATATGTCGTTATTCTTCGGGGTTGGCACTTTCGCCAAAAAGGTTGCGGCTGCCGCCCAGCAGATCGCGCTGGTCGAGGATTTCGAATGCGATGTCGGGATGGGCATCCATGCTGCGCCGGATGGCGGCGGGAATCGCCTGCCGGGTCTTGCGGCACAGGCCGGGCTGGTCGGCCAGTTCGATGCGGAAGCCGCGCGTGGTGCGCACCACGTTGTCACTGGGCGTGATCGTGATCGTGATGCCCAGCAGCGCGTGCATCCGTTCCTGCATGCGGTTCAGTTCGGCCAGCGTGGCGATGTTTTCTAGTCGTTCTACGAGTTTCTTTTCTTCCTGCTGCGTGAGCTGCAGAATGCGCCGGTCGGCCTGCGGATTTTCCAGCAGCGCCTCGCGGTTGCAGACGCAGGCGCCCGGCGGACATTCCTTGCGGATAGGGAAAGAAATGTCCATGAGCCGGGGCGCCTGGTCGGGGCGACGCGATCAGGCTGCCACTGCCGCCGTGTCGGCCATCCCGCCGTGCCGCAGCAGCGCGTCGATCTGCGGGGTGCGGCCGCGGAAAGCCACGAACGATTCCATGGCCGGGCGGCTGCCGCCCACCGACAGGATCTCCTGCCGGTAACGCGCGCCGGTTGCCGCATCCAGCACGCTGCCCGACAGCTTGGCGGCTTCCTCGAAGGCCGCGTACACGTCGGCCGACAGCACTTCGGCCCACTTGTAGCTGTAGTATCCCGCCGCGTAGCCGCCCGCGAAGATATGGCTGAACGTGTTCGGCCAGCGCGACAGCGGCGACTGCGGCACCACGTGCTTCGCATCGTTGATCTGGCGCGACAGTTCCAGCACCGACACGTCGCCCTGCGGGTCGTAGTCGGTATGCAGGTGCATGTCGAACGACGAGAGCACGATCTGGCGCAGCGTCATCATGCCGTTCTGGAAGTTCCTGGCCGCCAGCATGCGGTCGAACAGCGCGCGCGGCAGCGGGGCGCCGGAATCCACGTGGGCCGTCATCGTCGACAGCACCTCGTATTCCCAGCAGAAGTTCTCCATGAACTGCGACGGCAGTTCCACGGCATCCCATTCCACGCCGTTGATGCCCGAGACGCCCAGGTCGCCCACCTGCGTGAGCATGTGGTGCAGGCCGTGGCCGAACTCGTGGAACAGCGTGATGACCTCGTCATGCGTGAACTGCGCTGGCTTGCCACCCACGGGCGCCGTGAAGTTGCAGGTCAGGTAGGCCACAGGCGTCTGCACGGTGCCGTTGTCGCGCTCCTTGCGGCCGCGGGCGTCGTCCATCCAGGCGCCGCCGCGCTTGCCTTCGCGCGCGTAGAGGTCGATGTAGAACTGGGCCAGCAGCGCGCCCTGGGGCGACACCACGCGGAAGAAGCGCACATCCTTGTGCCAGGTCTGGGCGGTGTCCGGCTCGATCTTCACCGAGAACAGCTTCTCGACCACGCCGAACAGGCCTTTCAGCACCTGCGGCTCCTGGAAATACTGCTTGACCTCGTCGTCGGAGAACGCATAGCGCTTCTGGCGCAGCTTTTCCGACGCATAGGCCACGTCCCACGGCTCGATCGTATCCAGGCCCAGTTCGGCGGCCGCGAACTCGCGCAGTTCCTTCCAGTCGGCTTCGGCGAAGCGGCGGGCGCGGACGGCCAGTTCGTCCAGGAACTTCAGCACGTCGGCCGGCGTTTCGGCCATTTTCGGCACCAGCGAGACTTCGCCGTAATTGTTGTAGCCGAGTATCCGCGCCTCTTCGCGGCGCAGCGTCAGCTGCTCGCGCATATTCGACGTGTTGTCCCAGTCGGGCTGGCCGTTGTTGTACTGCGGGCCCAGTTCCGAGGCGCGCGTGACGCTGGCCTGGTACATGGTCTGGCGCAGCGCGCGGTCATCGGCGTACTGGAGCACCGGGAAGTACGACGGGAAGTGCAGCGTGAATTTCCAGCCGGGCTTGCCATCCTTTTCGGCGGCCAGCCTTGCAGCTTCCTGCGCGTCGGCCGGGATGCCGGCCAGGCGCTTCTCGTCGTCGACGTAGAGCGCATAGGCGTTCGTGGCATCGAGCACGTGATCCGAAAATGCCTTCGACAGCTGGGCCTGCTGCTCCTGGATCTCGGCAAAGCGCGGCTTCTGGTCTTCGGGCAGCTCCGCGCCACCCAGGCGGAAACCACGCAGCTCGTTTTCGAGCAGTTGCTTGCGGGCCGGCGACAGCCCGGCGAATTCCGGGCCGGCCGCCACGGCCTTGTATTTCTCGTACAGGGCCAGGCTCTGACCCAGCGACGACCAGAATTCGGTCATGCGCGGCAGGTTGTCCGAGTGAGCCTTGCGCAACTCGGGCGTATCGGCGACGGCGCTCAGGTGGCCCACCACGCCCCAGGCACGGCCCAGCGGTTCGGTGGCGGTTTCCAGTGCCTCGACGGCGGTTTTCCACGAAGCCGGCGTCTCCGGAGCCTCGGCGCGCGCGACGGCCGTCTCGGCCTGCGCCAGCAGCACGTCCAGCGCTGGGCCGATGTGCTCGGGGCGGATCTCGGCAAAGCGCGGCAGGTCCGCGAAGTCCAGCAACGGGTTGTTGGCGCGGTCGGTGGTATCAGTCATGACAATTCCCGGTTGGCGTGCCGCCGTCGAAAAATGCCATGCGGGCATGGCGGCACGATTACCTGTGCAAGATGAGGCCTTTGGGGCCAAATATCCAGTACGACTTTGCTATCAGGATGATTGAGGCGCGGCGCGCGCGCCATCGGGACCCATCCCGATCATTCCTCAGGCCAGGCCAGCCCGGCGCTCGGCCGCTTCCAGCGTGTTGATCAGCAGCATCGTGATCGTCATCGGGCCAACGCCACCCGGCACGGGCGTGATGTGGCCGGCTACCTCGCGCACGCCGGCAAAGTCCACGTCGCCGCACAGCTTGCCGGCATCGTCGCGGTTCATGCCCACGTCGATGACCACGGCGCCCGGCTTGACCATGTTGGCGGTGATGATGTTGCGGCGGCCCACGGCGGCCACGATGACGTCGGCGTCACGGGTGTGCGCCGTCAGGTCGCGCGTCTTGCTGTTGCAGATCGTCACGGTTGCACCGGCCTGCAGCAGCAGCATCGCCATCGGCTTGCCCACGATGTTCGAGGCGCCCACCACCACGGCACGGGCGCCGCGCAGCGGGTACTGGATCGATTCCAGCATCTTCATGCAGCCGTAAGGCGTGCAGGGGCGGAACAGCGGGGCGCCGGTCATCAGCGCGCCGGCGTTGGCCACGTGAAAGCCGTCCACGTCCTTTTCGGGGGCAATGGCTTCGAGCACCTTGTGGCTGTCGATATGCTTGGGCAGCGGCAGCTGCACCAGGATGCCGTGGATCTTCGGGTCGTTGTTCAGCGCGTCGATGCGGGCCAGCAGGTCGGCTTCGGACAGGTCGGCCGGATAGCGGTCCAGCGAAGAGTAGAAACCGTTGTCCTCGCAGGCCTTGACCTTGTTGCGCACATAGACCTGGCTGGCGGGATCCTCGCCCACCAGCACCACGGCGAGCCCGGGCTGGTGGCCGGCGGCGGTCAGGCGGGCGGCGCGCTGGGCGGCTTCGGCACGGATTTGTTTGGCAAGGGCGTTACCGTCGATCAATTGGGCGGACATGGGCGTACGTGACTGGAAAGGCTGAGAAGAAGGCGCCGCGCGCCACGCTGCAGGGCGGCTCGCGTGCAAAACCCGGATTATAAAGGCTTGGCACGATTCGGCGCCGCCTTGACCGGATGCAAGCGGAGACAGGCTGGCGACTGCTAGCATCCGCCGATGGACATAGACGATTCTTCAATTCCGGAACTGCTGGCGACCTGGCCGCTACCGACCCTGGCCGTGGCAGTGCTGGTCTGGGCGATCTCGCAGCGGCCGTGGCTGGTGCTGCGCCGCGAGCCGATCCAGCATGCCTGGCTCGGGACGCTGGTGTTCCTGGCGCTGCTCTGGACGGCGCGGGCCACACTTGGCGGCGGGGTGGTGATCCAGCTGATGGGCGCGACGCTGGTCGTGACGATGTTCGGCCTGCCGATGGCGCTGGTGACACTGGCCATCGCCAACGTGATCTCGCTGATCGGGCTTGCCTATCTGGCCGGGCAGGCGTGGCAGGACATCCACTGGGTCTCGCTGGCGCCGCGCTTTATCTGGATGGCGGCGGTGCCTGCGCTGGTCACGGCCGGCCTGCAGGCCACTTTGCGGCACTGGCTGCCGCGGCACCTGTTCATCTTCATCCTGGGCCACGGGTATTTTGCCGCGCTGGTGGCGGCCATCGTGGCGGGGGTGCTGCGGCTGGCCTGGCTCATGCTGGCCGGACACGGGGGAGAGGCCGGGCTGACCGTGGGCGACTGGCTGACCGGCGTGGTGATCATCGCCTTCGGCGAGGCCTTCCTGACCGGCATGCTGGTGGCCATCTTCGTCATCTACCGCCCGCAATGGGTGGTGACGTTCACCGACGCGGAATACCTGGAGGGAAAGTAGGGGGGGCGGACCGGGCTGGGCCGGACCCAGCAGGGTCGACGCCGGCTGCCCCGTGGCGATGCACGGGCAGCCGGCGCGTCGGGGATGCTGCCCGATCAGCTGTTGCGCGACAGGGCCAGTCGCAGCAGGTCGGCCACCGTGTTGACGTTGAGCTTTTCCATGATGTTGGCGCGGTGCGCCTCCACGGTCTTGATGGAAATGCCCAGATCGTCGGCGATCTGCTTGTTCAGGCGCCCGGCCACGATGCGTTCCAGCACCTGCTGCTCGCGCGTGGTCAGCTTGGACAGCAGGTCCTTGGCGGCGCGCTGTTCGCGGGCGGCGGAATGGTCGGTGCGGGCCTTCTGCAGCATCCGTTCCACCAGCGCGCGCAGTTCGGACTCATCGAACGGCTTTTCGATGAAATCGATCGCGCCGCGCTTCATCGTCGACACCGCCATCGGCACATCGCCATGGCCGGTAATGAAGACGATCGGGATGTCGATGTTCTCGGCGATCATGCGTTCCTGCAACTCCGGACCGCTCATGCCGGGCATGCGCACGTCCAGGATCAGGCAGGCCACCGAACCGGTGTCGTAGGCGGACAGGAACTGCTCGGCGCTGTTGAAGCTGCGCACCTGGTAGCCGTTGCCCTCTAGCAGCCAGGTCAGCGAGTCGCGCATCGCTTCATCGTCGTCGACGATGAAGACGGTCTCGCCACGATGCGGCGTTGGGCTGGGCGTTGCGGTCATGAAGTCTCCTGGGGCAAAGTCGTTTGCAACGAAGTGTAACTGCATGCGGCGGCGCGCAACACCCCCAGGCAAATCGTCCGGACGGCCTCCCGATGCCCCGCGGCAGAGGGTCGTCCGGCATGCCCGGGGGCGCTCCCGAGGTTATTGCTCGGGTAGCGCGGGCTGCAGCGGCAGGGTGATTTTAAACGTACAACCGATGCCGTCCACATTGTTTTCCACCCACAGGCGGCCCTGGTGGGATTCAATGATCGACCGGCAGATGTTCAGGCCCATGCCCATGCCGTCCGATTTGGTGCTGAAGAACGGCTCGAACAGGCGTTCCTTGGTGGCTTCGTCCACGCCCGGACCCTGGTCGATCACGTCGATGCACACCGATTGACCGAACTCAACATTCTCGACCCGCGCATGGAGCCGGACCACGCCGGCCGCGCGCATTGCCGGCAGGCCGGCCATGGCTTCCACGGCGTTCTTGAGCAGGTTGACCAGCACCTGTTCGATCAGCACCGGATCGACATAGAGCATCAGCGGCGGGGCGGGCAGGCGCGTCAGGATGGTCACGCGGCGGCGCGTGGCTTCCAGGTCGGCCAGGCCCACGGCGTCGGCCACGATGTCGTGCAGGGCGGCCTCGCGCCGTTGCGGCTGGCTGCGCTTCACGAAACCCCGGATGCGGCTGATGATGGTGCCGGCCCGCACGGCCTGCGCCGACGTCTTCTCCAGCACCGGAATCAGGTCTTCCGGCGTGCTTCGGCCCGAGTGCAGGCGCGCCACGGCACCCATGCAGTAGTTATTGATGGCTGCCAGCGGCTGGTTCAGCTCGTGCGCCAGCGACGACGCCATCTCGCCCATGGTGGTCAGGCGGCTGGTGAACTGCAGGCGTTCCTCATGCTGGCGCGCCATTTCCTCGGCGGCCTTGCGCACCGTGATGTCGGTGGCGATCTGCATCTGCGCCAGATGGCCGTCCACCCACTGGATATAGCGGCGGCGCACTTCGAACCATTTCTGCATGTCCGGCACGAACACCTCGCGGGCGTCCGACGCGTACGGCATCAGCTCCGAGGCGGGCAGGCCGGCATAGGCGTCGACGAAGTCGGTGTTGTCACTCGACATCTGCTCCTTGTCGAAGTCGTCGCCGGCCAGCTTCAGGTGCCCCTCGGCCTCCCAGCCGAACAGCTGGCGGTAGTAGCGGTTGGCGAACAGCAGTTCGGCCTTGTCGGTGGCAAGCACCGACACCGCGGCATCCAGGCTTTCCAGCACCGTGGTGAAGCGGTCGTGGGCGGCGGCCAGTTCCTCGCGGGCGCGCTTGGGCTCGGTGATGTCCGTCATCGAACTCATCCAGCCGGTATGGCGCCCGCGGCTGTCGACCAGCGGTGACACGTACATCCGCGCAAAGAAGCTGCTGCCGTCGCGGCGCATCACGCGCATTTCATAGCCGGTGGCCGGCGACTTGCCCTGCAGCGTCAGGTCGATCTGCTTCTGCATTTCCTGCTGGTCGTTGGGCGGCCAGTAGGGGAAGGGCGGGATGCGGCCCACCAGTTCGGGCTCGGACCACCCCGTCATGCGGCAGAACGCCGGGTTCACGTAGGTGATGCGGCCGTTCAGGTCCAGCGCCCGCAGGCCGATCAGCATCGAATTTTCCATCGCGCGCCGGAACGAAGTCTCGGCCAGCAGCGCGCGCTGCGCCTCGGAGCGGCGGCTGGTGTGCCGCCACATGCTCCAGAGGCTCCAGAGCAGGAAGCACGACAGCCCCACCACCAGCCACAGCAGCATGTTGTTGGGCAGGTTCGATGGCGGCGGATAGGCATCGGCGCGCAGCGACAGCGAATGACCCGGGGGGTCGAGCAGCACCTCGTAGGACAGCGCATTGCCCGGCACCGGCCGTACCGACGTGCTGGCCCGGGTCTGGTTGTTCTTGTCGATCAGCGAGAAGCGGTAGCGCTCGGTCAGCTCGGGTGGCAGAAGGTGGGTCAGGATGCCGTTGATCGAATAGAGCGCGCCCAGGGTGCCCAGGAACTCGTTGTCGCGCACGATCGGCACTTCCATCAGCATGAAGCTGTCGCCGCGATCGTTGGTCAGCGGGCGGGAATAGACCACGCGCTGGGTCTCGCGGGCGGCGTCGAAGGTGTCCAGGACTTCCGGTTCCAGCGGCTGGTCCACGGTTTCACGCAGCCGGCTGGCGAATTCGGAGGTGGATGGCAGCGACCAGCGGCCACGCTTGGTGGCGTCGAGCCAGTTGATGAAGACGATCTCGGGGTTCTCGCGCAGGATTTCCTGGGCGGCGGTGCGGTAGGCGCCCTGGTCCAGCTGCGCGGCGGCGATGTCGCGCGCCAGCGAGGCCATCTGGTCCTGGTTGCTCAGCAGGGACAGCCGCACCCGCTGCTGCGCCCAGGCGGCATCGCGGTACAGCGAATCGCGCTGCTGCTGGCGTTCGGTTTCGTGCAACGACCACAGGATGACGCCCATCGCCACCGTGAACAGCACGATTGCCACCAGCGGAATGAACATGAACCAGCTGGTTGCAACCAGGTTGCGCCAGCGCATGATCCACAGCCGGCGCGGCGGTGCGGCCAGCGGCTCCATGACGTCGGCATGATCGCCGTGTTCGGGGTGCTCATCGTGCCCGCCATGCGGGTCGCCATGGCCAGCGCGCGCCACGCCGGGCGCCACGCCCTGGCTGGAATCGCTGACGGTACCGGCGGAATTCGGCGGCAGGATGGCCATTCGCAGGCCGGAGAGGATTCGTTGGAAGAACTGCATAGGGTATTGACGGTCGACCGGCCAGTGTATCGGCTTTATTGCGGTGCGTCGCTTGGGGAAAGCGCCTATCCGGCACAGGGAATCCGCCAAATCCGGCAGGCCGGTTTCCGGCGCCGCCGGGCGGTTTCTGGTGCACTGCGGCAATATTCCACATTATAAGAAATGACTTCGTAATCTGAAAATTTAGCTTGTCAGCCGTTGCTGTGCTTCCATAGAATCGCTTCGACCGAACAATGCGGGCGGAGCCATGTGCTTGCCGTCGAGGATCCGGGCGCTGCGACCCGACGCGAAAGATCCCGGCCCTGGCCATTGAACCGATGCCAGAGGCACACAGGCAAGGCTTTCGCCGCGACGTCAAAACCGTCAGACCGGCCAACCGAGATCCGCCATACCGGGCGGGCGCCGGGGCAGGAATTTACCCAGGAGACAGTCATGTCCGCTGTACCAGAGCAGATCCTCGGCGCCAGCAGCGCCAACGACGCAGATCCCCAGGAAACGCATGAATGGCTTGACGCCCTGCAGGGCGTCCTGAACGCGGAAGGCTCCGACCGCGCCGCCTTCCTGATCGACAAGCAGATCGAATACGCACGCGTGAACGGCGTGACGCAGCCGTTCCACGCCGAAACGCCGTACATCAACACCATTCCGGTGGAACAGCAGGCACGCATTCCAGGCGACCAGGACATCGAGCACCGCATCCGCTCGTACACGCGCTGGAACGCGATGGCCATGGTGCTGCGCGCCAACAAGAACACCAACGTCGGCGGCCATATCTCGTCGTTCGCCTCGGCAGCCACGCTCTATGACGTGGGCTACAACCACTTCTGGCGCGCCCCGTCGGAACAGAGCGGTGGCGACCTGGTCTTCGTGCAGGGCCACTCGGCTCCGGGCGTGTACTCGCGCGCCTTCCTGCTGGGCCGCCTGACGGTCGAGCAGCTCGACAACTTCCGCCAGGAAGTGGACGGCAAGGGCATCTCGTCGTACCCGCACCCGTGGCTGATGCCGGATTTCTGGCAGTTCCCGACCGTGTCGATGGGCCTGGGCCCGATCATGGCCATCTACCAGGCCCGCTTCATGAAGTACCTGGGCAGCCGCGGCCTGGTGAACGCCGAAGGCCGCAAGGTCTGGGCCTTCCTGGGCGACGGCGAGACCGACGAGCCGGAATCGCTGGGCGCGATCGGCATGGCTGGCCGCGAGAAGCTGGACAACCTGGTCTTCGTGATCAACTGCAACCTGCAGCGCCTGGACGGCCCGGTGCGCGGCAACGGCAAGATCATCCAGGAACTGGAATCGGAATTCCGCGGTTCGGGCTGGAACGTGATCAAGGTGGTGTGGGGCAGCCGCTGGGACCAGCTGCTGCAGCGCGACACCAAGGGCCTGCTGATGAAGCGCATGATGGACTGCGTGGACGGCGAGTACCAGACCTTCAAGGCCAAGGACGGCGCCTACGTGCGCGAGCACTTCTTCAACACGCCGGAACTGAAGGCCATGGTGGCCGACTGGTCCGACGATGACATCTGGCGCCTGAACCGTGGCGGCCATGATCCGCACAAGGTGTACGCGGCCTACAAGGCGGCCAGCGAGCACAAGGGCCAGCCGACGCTGATCCTGGCCAAGACCATCAAGGGCTATGGCATGGGCGATGCCGGCCAGGCCATGAACGTGGCGCACCAGCAGAAGAAGATGCCGGTGGACGCCATCCGCGCGTTCCGCGACCAGTTCAACATCCCGGTGCCGGACGACAAGCTCGAAGAAGTCCCGTACCTGACCTTCGAGGAAGGCTCGAAGGAACTGGAATACATGCGCCAGGCGCGCATGAACCTGGGCGGCTACCTGCCGGCCCGCCGCCAGAAGGCCGACGCGCTGAAGGTGCCCGAGCTGTCGG